>Ga0222646_100206_pt1 | contig 19007 bp, 29 predicted proteins | sample AntAcemetagen293_FD_179819 | JGI IMG/M metagenome (GOLD analysis project Ga0222646, IMG submission 179819) | Saline water microbial communities from Ace Lake, Antarctica - #293 | ecosystem: Environmental > Aquatic > Non-marine Saline and Alkaline > Saline | place: Antarctica: Ace Lake | collected... | reverse complement strand
CTGGGCGAACTGGAAAAGCAATTTGGCGGATCGGCAGCGGCGGCGCGTGACACGCTGGGCGGCGCATTGGCTGCGCTTGGCAACTCGTTTGGCGATCTGTTTGAATTGTCTGGCCCCGCAACAGAAACGCTGCGGGCATCAATTGACAGGTTGATTGGGTCAATAACCGATCCGCGATTTGTTGCGGCAATCCAAGGCATTGGCGCGGCATTATTTGGAATGGCAGAAATTGGAATAAATGCCTTATCCGGCCTTGCTGGCGTGTTTTCTTTTGTAGGAGAAAACATAGACGCCGTTTCTGGCATTATAATTGCGGCCACGGGCGCGCTTGTAATCGGCCTTACGCCTGCAATTATAGGTGCGACTGTCGCAGCGGCCACGTTTGTTATTGGTTTGATTACATTAAAAGGCGCGTTGCTTGCCACCGGCATTGGCGCGGTTGTCGTCGTTGCCGGATTACTAATTGGCAAATTTTTGGAGTTAGTCAAAGGCACAGGCAGTTTTGGCGAGGCCTTTAAGGCCGTGGCAGTTTTGTCACGCGCTGCGGTGACTGACATCGGGACGTTTTTAGCTGGTCTGCTTGCTGTGTCTCAATCGGTCGCGGCTGGGTTTTCAGCGACATTCCTGCAAGCCTTTGCGTCAGTTCTGGACAGCGGTTTTGACTTTGTTGATAGCTTTATCACTGGACCGTTGAACAGCTTAGAACGTGCGCTTGGCCTTGACCTGCAAACGCCATTGCGGCGCAAGGTTTCCGACGGCTTGCGCAATATGTCTTTAGAATACACAGCGACAGCGCAGGCGGCATCGGCAACCGCAAGGCAATTGTTTTCATCGACAACCGCAACATCAACAGCGTTTGAGGAGTTTACAACAAAAATTGCGGAAACAGCCAAAGAAGTAAACGCGGCGGCGGTAGCAAGCAAATTGCTTGATAACTCACTTACTTCTACTGGAAAGTCTGCGGGCAAGACCGCGCCTGAAATAAAAGAATTGAAAACAGAAACCGAAGCGTTTGATGCGGCAATGAAAGAAGCCGCCATGACAACCGAGGATCTAGGCAAAGCGAAGGCGCAAATTCTAGTTAGCGGGATCGACAGCATGGCGCGCGCTTTTGGCGATTTTGTAAGCGGCGGCCTGAAAGACTTCAAAGGCTTTGCCCTGTCTATCGTTGACACGTTCAAACGTATGCTTTCGCAAATGATTGCAATGGCTGTCAAAAACAAGATTATGATTAGCCTTGGCATGGGCGGTGGCGGTGGTGGCGGTGGCAACGCGGCAAACATGGCGATGCAAGCGGCTGGCGGTGGCGGCGGCGGAGGGGGCGCGACGGCAACCACGCTCATGGCCGGTGCAAGTGCGGCTATGGCGGCTGGCGGTAGCCTCGTAGGCGTGACAGGCATTGTGGGCGGCATTGGCGCGGGGGCAGGCATGGCTGCAAGCGCGGCTGCAAGCGGCGGGCTTTCTGCGCTTGGCGGCACTATCGCTGCACAGACAGCGGCGGCAACGGCCACAGGCGCGAGCATGGCGGCAGTTGGCGCGGCAATCGGCGCGGTGGCTTTGCCATTGCTTGCTGTCGTCGCTGTGTTCTCATTCTTCAAAAAGAAGACCAAGGAACTTGACAGCGGGATAAAAATTACGACCAACGGCCTTGATACGATGACGCAATCTTTCAAAAAGGTTGAAACGTCACAGTTTTGGGGTCTATCTAAAAAGGTCCGCACAAGCGTTAGCGACATGGGCGCTGGTGGGGCGGCAATCCAGAACGCAATTAGCGACGTGCAGGCAAACGTATTGATAGCAGCGGCATCACTAAACATCGGTGCGGATGCGTTTTCACGATTTTCATCGCGCATTACAATTAGCACAAAAGGCATGAACGCAGACCAAGCAAATGCAGCTGTCAACAATGCGCTTTCTGGCTTTGCTGACAACTTTGCGTCAACCATTTCGGGTCTAGGCGAGTTTAAGTTAGAGGGTGAAGGCGCAAACGACACATTGATGCGGCTTGCGACTGGCTTGCAAAACATCAACGCGGTTTTTGAAACCCTTGGGTTTAATGCCTACAACGTATCTCTTGCGGGTGCTGGTGCAGCTTCACAGTTTGCGCAACTGTTTGGATCATTGCAGAACTTCACAGCATCAACCGGCGCGTATTACGACCAGTTCTTTACAAACGACGAGAAAATGGCTAACGCAACAGCCCGATTGACGCAGAGCCTTGCCGCGCTTGGCATCGACTTTGTGCCGCAAACAAAATCAGCGTTTCGGGATTTGGTTGATACCGCCATGCTTGGTGGCGATAGCGACCTTGCGGCGCAGTTGATTATGCTTGCGCCTGCGTTCAGCGCGGTAGCAGACGCAACGAACCGTCTTGCTGACGCGATGAACGCAAACGAAAACGCCTTTGCGACTGGCGTTGACTTTCGGCGGGGATTGTCACGGGCTGCAAATAATATCGCTTATAGTCCGGAAAAGTCGCAGGCGGAAATGCTTGCGGAATTAAAGTCGTTGAACGCGCGTATAGATGTGCTACAATCAACATCAGAGATTACAGCCAATTCATCGTCGCAGACGGCAGAAAACACCGACTACACCAACGCCCTAACACTGGAGGCCGCAACATGACAACGCCACTGCAAATTGTTGTGCCTCTTTTGATTGCGGATGCCAACATCACGGCGTCAAATGTGGCACTTGAAACGGCGTGGACGGCTGGCACGTATTCTCTCGGCACGCAAAAACGTGTCGGGGAACGTATTTTTGAGGTTAGCGCGGCGTCAACATCGGAAGAACCAAGCGCGACGGCAACAGATTGGTTCGACGCTGGACCCGCCAACCGTTACGCGGCGTTTGATCGACAGGTTGGAATTGATAAATATCGCGTTGTTGAAACAGTCACAAGCAACGCGGACACAATCACTTACACGCTTGAAACCTTGTCGCGCATTGGCGGCATCGCGTTCTTTGGCGTGCAGGCGACCAACATAACGATTGTCGCCACAGTCACCACCACAGGCGATGCGGCAAACGTAAGCTATGACATGAAAGACGAGGCGCTTTATCAGGGGTCATTTTGGAAATGGTTGTTTGTGCCGAAATCGTTTGAACGAAAGCACATCAACTTTGCGTTAAACATTCCGCAGAATGCGTCGATTGATATTACAATTACTAACACAGGCGAAGTGGCTAAAGTCGCCACAATCGCGGCGGGCATTGTTTCACAGTTTGGCGTTGTTGGCGTTGGCACAGGTAAGACGCTTAAGAGCCGGTCATTCAAAAAGACAGACGGGGCGCTGACATCGCTTTTGCAGCGCACTACGTCGTCAATTGTTTCATACAATATCACGCTGTTGAATTATGAAGCAAACGCATTTTGGCGCATGATTGATGACATTGACGGCATTGGCGCGGTGTTTGTTGCTGACGACCAATACCCAGAGTTTTCAATTTACGGCACATTGTCGTCTGCAAATCCAACGGCGCAAGGTGTCGGCACATCTAAGGCCACAATAGAGGCGGAAGAATTATGACAACCCCGACAATCACGCTTTACCCGGACACGCTACCTGCGAAAGAGCAGGCAAACGCGGCTTTTGACACCAACGTCGACAACTTCATGGACTGGTTGACGCTGACAAACGGCCCTGAATTGCAAACGATGATTACCTACACGCAGGAAGTTGCGGACAGCGTGCTTGCCACGGCGCTTGCAGGCGATCTGCCCCCGTTGACAGGCAAAGCTGGCGACTACATTCGCGCTAATGCGGCAGAGGACGGCGGAGAGTTTCGCACGCCTCAAGAACTTGCGGGCGATCTTTCTGCGTTTTTAGCATCACACAAACCTGTCAACGTGTCAGGTGCAACACCTTCGCTGGATGTTGCAACATACAACTTTTTTGACCAAAGCGCATTAACTTCCGACACAACAGTCAGTTTTGCAAGCGTTCCAACAAATGCAAAGTGGCAATATTCCTATTTGGCTGCGGCTGATGCAGACGACTTGTTTGACTTGGCTACAGCAGTTTATGCGTCAAAAAGTTTCAGCGTTACTTCACAAGAAAGTGTCCCGTCTGCGTTAGCGTTTAGCACCAACGGGACTTCGATGTTTGTTCTTGGGGTTACTAACGACACGGTTTATCAGTACACTTTGAGCACTGGTTTTGACGTATCGACAGCAGTTTATGCAAGTAAAAGTTTTAGCGTTACCTCACAAGAAACACTTCCGCGCGCGTTAGCGTTTAGCACCAGCGGGACTTCGATGTTTGTTCTTGGTCAATCTAATGACACGGTTTATCAGTATACTTTGAGCACTGGTTTTGACGTATCGACAGCAGTTTATGCGTCAAAAAGTTTCAGCATTGCGGCGCAAGAAAACAACCCGTCTGCGTTAGCGTTTAGCGCCAACGGAACTTCGATGTTTGTTCTTGGGGTTACTAACGACACGGTTTATCAGTACACTTTGAGCACTGGTTTTGACGTATCGACAGCAGTTTATGCAAGTAAAAGTTTCAGCATTGCGGCGCAAGAAAACAGCCCGTCTGCGTTAGCGTTTAGCACCAGCGGAACTTCGATGTTTGTTCTTGGTATTATTAATGACACGGTTTATCAGTACACTTTGAGCACTGGTTTTGACGTATCGACAGCAGTTTATGCAAGTAAAAGTTTCAGCGTTACTTCACAAGAAACTGTCCCGCAAGCGTTAGCGTTTAGCACCAACGGAACTTCGATGTTTGTTCTTGGCGAAACTAACGACACGGTTTATCAGTACAAACTTGCAGACGCATATTCCCTAACACTCCCCACAATCGTAGGCACACCCAGCGCCACGGTCATAGGCGACCGCGTGACCTACACCTTCGTCACAAAAGACAGCGGCACAACCGTCAACCTTATTGCAGAGGACATCATCCAATGATTGAATTAGTCAAAGTAACTGACGGCGTTGCGTCTGCGTATTCTTTTGAGAGGTTTCGCGGTGACTTCAACACCACGGGTCGCGCAGACAAACACCTGAACCCGCGCGGTGTTTATCGCGTTGACAATCCGTCTAAACCGAAAACAGATTTTGGCTTTAGGGCCGTAGCGTGGGGGTTTCCACGTCTGGTTAATGGGTTTTGGACTGCGGGCTGGGACGTTACCGAAATAAGCGAGGCCGAAGCCCGCGCAACCATTGCGCCCATTAGCCCGCTGCAAGGCATCCTGACACTAGGCGAAACCGATTGGGGCAAGGTTCTAGCATACCGCGAAACGGCAACGTGGGCCGAAAAGATCGTGATCGACAATGCGTCGGACTGGGTTCGCACAAGTCAAAACATAGCGTTTTTTGGTCACTTACTGGATTACACCGACGAGCAAATGGACACGCTGTTCTTGCAAGCGGCGCAGGTCGACGCATGATTAACGCCCGCCTGTCACGCCCGTTATATATCCTTGCCCGCTTTGCAGAAATGCTTATATCGTCGGGCAGTCGGGTTATCAACGCGGCTGTCTTTGGCGGGTCAACGCATCAGACGACAAGCGCACGGGCCTACATCGACGGCAAGACAAACGCAAAGTGGGCCAAGCGCCGCAACATGATTGACCGCGTGTTTTGGTTTACGCCAAATCATTGCGCAAGTGCATGGGCTGCGGAAGTCGAGGCCGCGAAAAAAACACTCTTGAAAGCAGGCATCTAATGGACGTAATTCGTGAATTTTGGGCAGTAATCGCGGCTTGCGTCGGTGTTGTTGTTTGGTTTGTTAGGTTGGAAGCGCGGGGCATTGCAAACGCGGCGGACATCAAGCGGCTTTGGACGCAACGCAAAGAGGATTTGCAATCTGCCAAAGACAGCCGCGACCGCATGGATACGCGGCTAGATGAAATTAGCGCGGACATCAAGGCGATCCTGCGCAGCCTTAAAAATTGAGGGAACCAATGGACATTCCACAGCAAGCGACAGAAATTATTAAGCGATGGGAGGGGCTATGCCTTTCTACATACCTTTGCAGCGCGGGCGTGTTAACGATTGGCTATGGCACAACGGCGCGGGCTGGGGTTGGCATTGTTCCGCGCATGGGTATGACGATTACGCAACCCGAAGCCGAACGGTATCTGGAAAAGGCGCTTGTTAAATTCGCGGCCAAGGTGGACCCGTTAATCACAGCGCCAATAAGTGATAACGAGCGTTCAGCGTTCCTGTCACTTGCTTACAACATAGGCCCAACCGGGTTTGCAAATTCTTCTGCGCTGCGTCACTTTAATAATGGCGACAAGGCGCGATCTGCGGCATCCATCCTGCTATGGAATAAAGAAACCAAGGGCGGGCGCAAGGTCGTTTCCCAAGGGCTTAAAAACCGCCGCGCTGATGAACGCAAGTTGTTTTTGCGACCCGTTACCGCAAAGACCACCCCAAAGCCCACAGCGGCCCCCGTTGGCGGGTTCTGGGCTGCAGTCTCGGCGTTCTTTGCCGCATGGAAAGGTTTCAAATGAACTATGCACCAATTGCGCGGATTGTCCTGCGTTACATTATCGGCGGCGTGATCGGCGCGGCACAAGGCGACATGCTTGCGGCGGATCCTGACATGGTGACGTTTGTGGCGTTGGCGCTGGGCGCGGCTGTCGAGGGCGCTTATGCCATTGCAAAACGGAAAGGTTGGACAACATGATCGAGGCACTTATCGGAATTACGATTTTTATCGCGGGCGTGGCTTTTGCGTTTTTCAAGGGCAAAAGCAATCAACGAAACGAAACGGAAGTGGACGAATTAAATGAATATATTGCAACTAAAAAGCGCATTGAAGCTGCGACCCGCCGCGATCTGTCTGGCGCTGATGTCGATGACAGCCTGCGCAAGCACGCCAAACGATAGGGCTGGGTGCGAGGCAACAGCGCAAAGTCGCGTTGATGCAGCCCAAGGCGCACTGGCCGATGGTGGGCCACAATCTAAGCGGTCTCTTAACGTATTGTTAGATCAGTTGCAAGCGTGGTGTAAATAGGGTTTAATCTGCACACGCAATAAATAAAAGGTTGAACCATGCCCACACCCCCACTAAGCGACAAACTCGCAATCGAAGCCGTTGACGCCTATGCCCGCAACCACGGCAAAGGAAACCTTGCAGCGAAAGAACTGGGCATCCATCCCAACACGTTCGCAAACCGTCTAAGCGTTGCTAGGTTGCGGGGCTTTCACATGTCAGACGGCGCGCGGTCAGCAATGCGTGATGCGGGCCTAAACGGCTTAGAGGCCAAGGGCGGATGGATACACAACTACAACGCGCTTGGCAACAAAGTCGGCACAACGCGATGGACTGCACCGGTTGATGAAGCCGAAACAAACAAGTTTCTGGACACAATCCGCAGCGCCATCGACGATCTTAAAAACGATGACTTCCCCACATATGAAATCCGGCCCGCACCGGCTGGCGAGTGCTTGTTGGTAATCGACCTCGCTGACATTCACGTTGGCAAGCTGTGCGTTGAAACCGAAACGGGCTACACCTACGGACGCGACGTTGCCGTTCATCGGATGGTTGAAGGCACACGCGAATTGATCCGCAAAGCGTCTGGCATGGGCATCGGTCGGATCCTGTTTGTTCTCGGCAATGACATAATTCACAATGACAACGCAAAATCATCTACAACTAGCGGCACATATTTGGACAGCCACGGCACAATTCACCAAATGTATCGGGATGCGTTTTCAGGATATGTAAAGTGCATTGAACTTGCGAGACTGACCGCGCCTGTTGACTTGATCTTTTGCCCGTCAAATCACGATTGGCTGATGGGTTGGTGTTTGGCACGCGAGGTTGGCGCATGGTTTCGCAACGCCCCAGACGTTACCGCAACCGAATATAATCTTTCGGAAAAGCATCGCAAGTATTATCGCTTTCAAGATAACCTAATTGGCCTAACGCATGGCGACGGCGCAAAAGAGGCTGATCTATATCCGCTGATGATGACCGAGGCCCGTGCGCATGTTTCGGACTGCCCGCACAAGTATATCTACGTGCATCATCTGCACCACAAGATCCGCAAGCAAGCTGGCGTCCTGTCTCACAAGCGCGAAAAAGATCACATCGGGATGACAATGATGCACAACGCGGTGCGGTCAATGGAAGGGGACAACGTGCAGATTGAATACGTGCGCAGCCCTTCCCCGCCAGACGGTTGGCATCATCGCAACGGATATATAAACCGGCAGGCCGTCGAATGTTTTGTGCATCATCCATACGACGGCCAAGACGGTCGATTTACGGTTTGGTTTTAAGTTTGCGCAGTTTGATCGGCACGCCCCATTTTTGCGCGTTTAACATGCCTTGCAGCATCCCGTCGCTAATGCCTCGATCCACGTAGAACACAGACGCATCGGCTTTCTTTAGCCATGCAAGCCCAGACGCGATGCCTTGCGATCTTTCGTCTGGGTCGGTGTCGTCAAGTACGCCGGGCTGCGTGTAGAGCAAGTGAGACGCAATGGGCGCTTCGCCGCGTTCTAAGCTGTCACGCACGCAAGCCCGCGCATAGGTTTCATTGTCCGCGACGTTGCCCGCATAGGGGCTTTCCAATATTACCAGTTTCATAATTTATCCTTTTCTGCGTCAAGTGATACGAGCGTTTTTATGTTTCGCCTTAACTCTTGCAGCGTGCCGTTGTTGTTTAGAAAATGCGTCGCGTCTTGTGCCGTAAATTGCATACTTGATGCAGGTTCAGGGGGAAGGTGCAAGGACCGATCCACCCAAACCACTTTGTCAAACAAATGGCGTGTGGCTTCTAACTCGTCGCGCCGCCTCATACCGCAATAGATGTCATAACCTGCCGAAATCATTCCCGTCGCAGTACGCGATTTGTCAGGGGTGTTGTAATTTGAAATCATATCCGCCCACAGCGCGCGGTGGTTTCCCCTATCTGCATAGCAAAGCTCTTTGTCAGCGTAGTTCCAGACACCCCAACCGTCCCAAATTACTTCATTACAGACAAACTGCGACGACGATATAAATTGAAAGCCGTAATCGTCGCGCAGGATTTCGCACACGGTATCTTTGCCGTGCCTGCCGTGTCCAATGACAAGCAGCTTTTGGGCGTTCATAAAAGTTCACCGTCCTGTTCGTAACAAGCAATTTCCCAAGCCTCTTGAAAGTCTTGCACGGCGCGTTCCTTGCCGCCTTCGCTGTGCATACGTGTTTCGTTGTATGCCAACTCGACCATGCCCATCGCGATCTTGCTTTCAGCTGCAAGTTCATAAGAATGGGACAGCGAAATGCCGTTTTGCCGCGCTTTCATAATTTCCCCGGCAAGTTGGCCCAACATCGGGCAAAGTTCTTTTGCAGTCACGTTTTCTGCAAAGGTTGGCGTCATAAATGCGCACAGTGCGATTGTTGTGATGATCTTTTTCATGTTGGTTCCTTTGGTTGGTTAAACGCTGCCATGATGGCGGCGAGGTTGAGGGCGTCGGCTGCGGCTTTGGCATCACAAATGAACATGAAAGGTAAGCCATCTTCTGCCCAAGCAATGAAAAGTGTAGGGTCTGGTCCATCTAGTGCGATGCAGTATGCGCCAGAGGTCAACTCCGCCCGCAATTCGTTGTACTCCCACACCAGCGGCGCAATCATATCAGTCATGGCGGCGATTATTGCATTGGCGGCTTCATCCGATGTTCTGCCACATTGGCGAATTTCTCGCACAATCTGCGCAATCTTATCCCGCATAGTCATCACACGGCCCCCGTTGCATACAGGTAGGCCACGTAAGGCATAACAACGGCAAGGTATGCTGCGAGGAACACAGCGGCGGCAATTGTTGCGTGATATATGGTCATTCGGTTTCCTTCGGCTTAACTGCGGCGTTGATTGCATCGGCTACGGATTGGCCTGTGCCGTATGGAAGGTGCATCGAGAACGAACTGGAATCCCATGAAATGGATTCAACAAGATCAAACGGTTCGCTAAAGTCGGGAAACGTTTGCACAATGGCTTTCTTAATGCCGTGAACCGAAACACAGATAGTCATACCAACACCCCCCAGCTTAACGGCTCATAAAGGCCGTTTCCGGTTTCGACCATATCTCGGCGAAACTCCATATCTTTGCGCAACTCGGCCTCATGGTCATAAGCTGGCGCTGGTGGCTTTGGGCGCGCACGGTCAATCGCGGCGTAGATGTTTGCAACGCGGCCATATTGCTGCATCGTCACGTCCGGGTTGTTTCCGTGCTGTTCAATGTGCGCAATGTCATCGGCGGAAAGCGCGGGCCGCATTGCCTTTGCGCGTTCTAAATAGGCTTGGTGTGTCATTGTTTTAGTTCCCTTGTTTGCTTCTATCCCTTGTATCTAGCAACCACGCCGCACTGTCAACACCTTTTATGTGCGTAATATACGTTGCGCATAATTGGCGTTGCTGTATAAGGGGCATATGAAAAACACAAAACAAAAACTCACAAACCGGTTGCACGTTCTTATGACAGACGACGACCGCGAAAAGCTGGAACGCGCCGCTGCTGCTATGGGCGTTGGCGCGTCAACATACACGCGCATGTTGATTATCAAAGATTATACAAAGGGAGAAAGAGACAATGACAAAACCTAAAATGACACCGGACGAATTGGCCCATGCGGTCCAGGACCTGATCCAAAGCAACGGCGACGTATTGAGCGCGCTAACTTTTGAAACAGCTAGCGGCGAGCATTACTATAATACGTCGATTGTTCGCAGCTTTGGCGAATTGCCAACATCCTATTTTATTTTGTAAGGGGAGAAATGACAATGACAAAACCTGAACTCACACCAGACGAAAAAAAAGCCCGCATCCAAAAGTTAATCGCGGGCTTTGAGGCGCGTTGCGATGCGCAAGGGCATGAATGGGAACCGTCAATCTTTGGCGGCCATTACTGTCGAGCGTGCGGCGCGGCCAGCTTTGCACCCAAGGCGGCTGCCTAACCCTGCGTGGCAAGCCAATCGTTGAACGCTTGCCACGCAGCATCGCAGCCCAGCGCCACACAGGCAAACGCGCCCGCCTGATGCGCTGCGGTTAAGTATGCGACCTGTCCCGGCTGCCACGTGCTTTTGGTGCGGTCACGGCGCTTTAATTCACACACAAACGTCACACGTCCGGGCAAAATAATGTCAGACGCGCCGGGGGACATTCCCTCGGCTTTCTGCTTTGACATGCCGCCAAACTGCCTCCCGCGTAGTTGCTGTTCGTTGCGCGGGTGGACAGCAAGCAACCCCCAACTATCGGAATATTGCGTGCGCAAGCGATTAAAGAACGTCACTTGCTCCACGCTTTCCGTTGCGCATTTACTGCGAAAATCGGTGTCACCATAGACACGAAACGGCAGGTCATTTAGTTTCATTCCATCACCTCGACATGATCCGGCTCGACATCGTGCGGCCTGTCGTAACCATAGACGTTGTAAAATCCGCTGGTCGCATCTTTGCGGTAAGTGATCGTCTTGGGGTCGCCGCCTTGCGTTGCTTTCTGAAATGCGATCCACTGGCCTTGCTGTTTTGTGTAATGGCTATCAGGGCTGAACCATATTGAAAACGACCGCCATGGCGTGACAAAATCCGCCCGCACTGTTTTGTTGCCTTTCTGCGAAACGCCTTCACGCGCAACCATCGACACAATTTCATCCGTTTGCATTTCAGTCGGCGTGCGCTTTGTGCGCTTGAAATCCATCTGCAATTTTTCGTTGGGGTCAACAATTTCGGCCTTGCACTCGCAGCAATAACGCGCGGCTATGTCGTTGGCGGCTTCGCAAAACACACATTCCTTGCTTGTCCACCGATACCCGCAGCGTTCATACGTGCCAAGCGGCCCTGTCTTTTCTTGGTTCATGCACCGGCGGCCATGATGACCGGACAGCGGCCCATAGTCTGTCATAACCTGATTGCCGTCTAGATCCAGACAGTAGCCGGCAACGTCTTTTTCATAGTCCACATATTTAATGTTTGTCGAAAACCTATTTTCATAACTGCACGTTGGGCAGACCGCCGGTGCTTTACCTTCGCCCGCCGCGTTGCCCGCCTTAATTTCTGGCGCAAACAAATCACCGTCGGGGCAATGATCCTCTATATTGGTTGTAAAATCCAAAACCAAGCAATCCGGCTTGTTTGTATCCAAGCGCAAACCGCGCCCGATGATCTGTTGCAACAGCCCTACGCTTTCCGTTTTGCGCAAGATCGCAATAACATCAACGTGCGGTGCATCAAAACCGACGGTCAACACAGACACATTGACCAAATACTTTGTTGTGCGCGATTTGAACGCTGACAAGATCCGCTTGCGTTCACTTGCTGGCGTTTCACCCGTCACAAGCGCAGATAAGCCTGGCGGCAATGACGCCATGACCTCGTTTGCGTGCTGGACCGTTGCGGCAAAAAACATCACGCCTTGACGGTTGGCAGACTGCGCAACAACATCTGCAACGATTGCCGCGGTCTTGCGCCCGTGTCCGTGATATGCGCGGTCAACGGCTTGGCTGTCAAACTTGCCCTGCCCATTGGCCGTCAGGCTGGCCGTGTCATAGCCTTCGGTTCCTGCTGATCCCAGCACGGGCTTTGTCAGAAAACCAAGGTCAATCAGTTCAGGCGCTGTGATCCGGTCAACTAGAATCGGAAAGTATGGGTCGCGGGTTGTTTCGTCGCTGTTGACCTTGCCGTCCGGCCATTGCCGAAAGATGTAACCGCTGCCAAGGCGGTAGGGCGTCGCTGTCAGGCCGATCACGCGCAACATTGGGTTGCCGTCGCGCATTGCGTCAATGATGCCTTTAATGGTGGGCGTCAGGCCGTGCGCTTCGTCAATAACAACTGCGGCATAGCCTGATTGAAAGCGGCTAATGCGGTTTTTTACGGTCAACGGCGAACCAAAAACCACGTTGTGTCGCAGGTCTTTTGCGCCCGCGCTTGCACTGAACATGCTGGCCTTGTGACCGCTGGCAATGTATTTTTCGCGGTTCTGCGTGACCAGTTCGGCAGACGGCGCAAGGCACAGAACTTTTTTACCTGTTGCACCGTGAATTGTTTGCGCAAGCGCCGCGATGACATGGCTTTTGCCCGCGCCCGTTGCCGCCTCGATCAAGCAAGGGTCAACGCTGGTCCGCATATGCAGCCACGCCGCATCGTGCGCATCCTGTTGGTATGTCCGCAGGGTCATCGAAATAAATCCTCTTGCTGTTTTCTTTGTTGCTGTGTTGCGTCCCGCGCGGCCCGCGTAAAATCACGCTTGCGCAAGCCCGCTAGGTTAATAATGTGCAAAGCCCGGACAGGGTGGACCGCTTGCAAGCGGGCAAAAACGGCGGCGTGTCGTGCTGCCACCGCTTCACATTCATCCGCTGTTTGTGCCGCAATCAATTCCGCGATGATCTTATTCGCAGCATCGTTTGCGCGGTCCTCCTGTTCCGGCGTCACTTTAGCTGCCACCCCTCGCTTGCCTTGCCGCGCCATTGCTCAAGGTCCGCATCTGGCAACAACACGCCAATAGCTTTTGCATACGACACAGACCCCTTGCGCTTCACAAGGGTAAGATTGCGCCCGCCTATAACCGCGTCGCGCTTGCCGGACATTTCAACCATGCGGGCCACAATGTCTTTTTTGCGCGCGCTGGCGTTGTCAATCGCTTCGGACAGTTCGTCATATTCCGTGACCAGCTTGGCAGCTTCGGGCGTGTCGTATTCTTGACGCTTTGGCCCCACAAAGTCGGCAGGATCGGCGGCTTTGGCGCGTTCCCATATTTCGCGCAGGATTGGTATGTTTTTATCAAGCCATTCGTCATCCTCCCACACTCTTTCAACCATAGTTCCGTTTGGCGACCACTGAAAGAAGTCGCACCAATCGCGACCCGTGCAGCAAAACATCTGGATTTGCATCTGCGCGTAGTAATGCGGTTGATCTTTAATTGACTTAAAAATTGGCGGGTTTTCGTTGCGCTTGCCAAATGGGCATTTTATCTCAAGCATCCCATATTTGCCAATCAACCCGTCGGGCGACGCGCCTAGCCAATCCGCATATGGTGCAAAGGCTAGATCATTAACATCATACCCCGTTTCCATGCAGTATTCCACAAGCGCACCGGCTTCGTGAAATGTGCCGTATTCCGTTGCGACGTTGCCCACAAATTCCGACGGCATCCCGTGCATTGACCGCACAAGGCTGCGAAACCCGTCCGCCTCGCTTGTGTGCGGTGACAGGCCAAGCAATGCACCCGCACCGCTTGCCGTTATCCGCCCCGCCCGCGCCGCAAACCATTCAGGTGTTCTTTGTTCCATCACCACTTGTCCCCAAATACTTTTGCAAAAGCTGCGTTCAAGATCGTGTCCATTTCTTCGCGTGTCATTGTGTTTTCCTTTGTTGCTGTTGACCAACGGCGCGTTGATTGTGCGCCGCTGGTTTTGTTGCGTTAAACCTAAAACGGTATTTCGTCAGAATCAGCAGACGACCCGCCGCCATATGTGCCGCCACCGCCGCCGCTTGCAGGTGCTTGGCTTGTCTTAGGCAAAGGCTCGTTGCTGATCTGCAACGGCTTGTCAGACGGCGAAACCGCCCCAACCCAATTGCCCGCCATGTCCGTTCCATCGCTGCCACGGTTCGACCAGACCATCAACTTAATCACCATCGGTTTGTTAGAAAGGTGCAGCGTCAATGTTTCGTTGGTTGGCTGTTCGCCGTTGCGGGTAAGGTTGCCGCCAGCGTTTGCATCAATAGCCGCCAGCATCCGCCGCGCTTTGTCGCGCTTTTCAAATGCCTTGCCTTCGCCTTTTTTGCTAAGTACGTCTGGGTCAAAGTCAGTCGCCCAAATTTTGTGGAAAACCTTGCGGCCCTTGACAGCTTCGGGCGCCATGACAGACCAGCGCAATTCGATATATGCTGGGCTGTTTTTGTCGTCCCTGTTTTTGTTGGTCCACTTGACTTCGTCGATAATTGCCAACACGTCCGAATTGTTCGGAATTGGCGCCATTGATCCGCCTACATCAAAATCTTTTTCCGTATCGGCTGCGGTTTTTCCGTCTGATAAATCCCAAAAGCTCATTGTGTTGTTTCCTTGTTTTCTGTTTCTGTTTCGGTTGTGGTTTCGGTTATGTCTGGATCTGGCGCGGCAAATCCGGGCTGCGGGTCGCCTGTCGGAATAAACGCGGCAAGCGGGTTGACGCCCAGCTTGACGGGAACGGGCTGCGTAATGCCATATGCGTTCTTTGACACGTTGTTTGCTGTCAGGTGGCAAACCAATTCGCGCCCGTCCATGCTGATTGCGCGTTTGCGTTCACCTTCATCGCCTTTGACAACCATCTGTTGACGCAAGAAACCAACGGCGTCCACGTCGTCAATATATGGCGGCAGCGATTTATGATGCGTCATCCGCAAAGAATAGCGCGAATAATCTTCACCGTCTGGGGGTGACACGTTGCCGATTTCTGCGTGGGCAATAAAGACAACATTCATTCCGCGTTTCTGGCGCAGGTGTTCTGCGGCCTTGCGCACCCGCTGGTGCATTGATGAAAGCGCGTTAAAGCCTGCACCATAACCACCAAGGCACGAATTGAGCGCCTTTGCTTTCGGATCGCTTTTCAGCACGTCCTGCACAAAGATACGGTCCAGCGCAGACACGGTGTCGAAAACGACTGTTTTGTAATCGTGTTCATCGCGCAATAATGCGATGATCTGTTCCCAAAGCTGATCCGCTGTTTCAATCAGCGGCAAGGCGCTTGGGCGAAATGATGCGGGGATGCGCGCCACACCATCCTCTGCGCGAATAAAGATTGGCTTGGGGAATGATGCTGCAAGGCTGCTTTTGCCTGTACCCGCATCACCGCAGATTGATATAACTTGCGGTCCCGATGTCGGCACTGTTGCCTGATCTAAGATGCTCACTTTGTTTTTCCTTTGTTTGGCGCATTGGCCCGAGCGGCGGGTTCGCTCTTTTATCCCGCAAATCAGGTATTGCACTTAATGCCAGTCATGTGCAATACCTAATTTAAGAAATACAGCAAACAAAGGTGCGATATGCTATATCTAGATGAAATAAAAGCTAAGCTACAAGATCGTGTGCTTGTAAAGGTCGCGGCGGCTACGGGCCTGTCTGTTAAAACAATTGCAGACATACGCGACGGCAAGCAGGCCAGCCCGCGCTACGCCACTATATCTGCGTTGTCAGATTATTTGTTAGGGTCACGCGGATGACAATAACAAAAGAAAGGCGCGCGGAATTGCTATGGCTTGGCCTAAGTGATTGCGCAACGATTGACAAAAAAACAGCGGTGTTGACGGTTTCGGAATGGTTGCAACATCATGGCGCCAGCTTTCCAGACGTGTCTATGTTTCCCGAACAGGTCCGGCGCGACGCAATGTTCTGGGCGGATCTTGCCAGCCCGGACGAACTGGCCGCATACTTTCTTGCGTCTGCGCTGAAATTGAAACAAACTGAAATGACAACAAAGCAAACAAAGATAACAATGGCGGAATGCTTTCGACGCCTAAGCGACGACGACAAGGCCGCATTTATAAATTGGGCAGGTGCGCAGGTATGACTGAAAAACTAAAGGTTTTAGACCTATTCAGTGGCATAGGAGGTTTTAGCCTTGGCCTTGAACGCACAGGTGGGTTTGAAACGGTTGCTTTCTGCGAGATTGAACCTTTTCCCCGTAAAGTATTAAAGAAACATTGGCCGGAGGTTCCATGCTATGAAGACGTTACCAAACTCACAGGAGACATTCTTCGACGCGACGGCATTTCCGTTGATGTCATTACAGGCGGTTTCCCGTGCCAAGACATTAGCTGCGCTGGAAAGAAAGCTGGCATCAAAGAAGGAACCCGCAGCGGATTATGGTCCGAAATCGTCCGACTTATTGGCGAGTTATCACCCCGCTACGTCATCGTGGAGAACGTCGCAGCGCTGCTTAGTGGCCCAAGTGAACAACGAGGGGGATGGTTTGGCCGAATACTCGGAGACTTGGCCGAGTGCGGGTATGATGCGGAGTGGGAAAACATACCGGCAGCAGCCGTGGGCGCTCCACATCGTCGCGAACGTGTCTGGATTATTACCTACCCCGAACGCGAGGGACGGCAAAGACTTGTCACGCACGACAGCATTTCTAGCTGCAAGATCGAGGCATACCCCTTCTCTTGCTACGGAAGCGTTGAACGTGGCCGTCCCATGGTATCAGGTTCGCTTCCTTTACGAACTGGCGATGGGCTTCCCGTTGCGCTGGACAGATTAAGAATTAAAGCAGCCGGCAACGCCGTTGTTCCCCAGATACCTGAACTAATTGGCCGCGCAATACTTGCCGCAGAGGAAAACACATGACTGACAGCAACATATGGAACATGGCGGACTATGCGCCAAAGGGTGAAAAAGAGTTTGACGAAAGGAAATATGACAGCGACGCAGAAAAGCGTATCGCGGCAATCGCAGAATATGACGCAATTACGCTGAAAACGGATCAAGATTTCGGGCTTGTGCAGGATGAATTTCGCAGCCCCCCCGAACACGTCGAGGTTGACGACGGGCTAAATATGCCGCTGGACGTGTCGGCGGTGGATCTGCTAACGCCGCCCGGCTTTGTCGGGCAGGTGGTCGACTGGATTGACAGCCAGTGCCGTTATCCGCGCCGCCGCTTGGCCGTTGCATCTGGCCTATGCGCAATCGCTAACATCGGCGGCATGTCGCATGAAGATGAATTAAACGCGGTCACAGCAAATATGCTGGCCTTTTGTGTCGCGGCATCATCTACGGGCAAGGAAGCCGTTATGCAGGCTTTTACAGAACTGCACATCGCGGCTGGCATTCAGGGCGCATTGCAGGGTGGCATCAAGTCGGAACAAGAAATCACGCGCAACCTGATCGAACACCAAGCCGCGTTTTACAACATTGACGAAATCGGTATCTTTCTTGGCAAGGTTCGCAACGCACAAAAGCGCGGCGGGGCGTCTTATTTGGAAGGCGTGTTTGCGATCATTATGAACGCATATTCAAAAGCAAACAGTCGATTTCTTTTAAGCGGTGACACAAAGCGGGAATTGCGCAAGATATACGTGGGCCAGCTATCCAAGGCGCAAGACAACGACGACACGGACAGGATTAGGGAGGCCGAGCGCATGTTGAGCATGATTGACAGCGGGCTTGAACGCCCCTTCCTGTCGCTGATCGGGTTCACGACGCCAAGCACATTCGACGGCATTATGGACGGCGAAACCGCCACCCAAGGTTTTGTCGGGCGTGCGATTATTGTAAACGAGCGCGACATCAACCCGCGCGCGCGCAAGGGCTTTAAGCGCAAAGAAATGCCGATGATGATGGCAGGCCGCTTGGGTGTGCTATACGGTAACGAGGGCGCGCGCGTTGAACACGCGGGCAAGCGTTTTCTGGTCAAGACGGACGACGATGCAGCCGCCGCGCTGGTCAACATCAACGAATGGCTGATCGACTATGCGGACCACATGGGCGAAAAAACGGGCGAAGCGTCCGTAGCAATGATCCGGCGCGGTTACGAGTTGATCGCCAAGGTCAGTTTTATTCTGGCAATCCCAGACGGGCGCAGGACGATTGAACACGTTCGCTGGGCGCTGGCTTATGTGAAAGACGAAATGGACTTTAAGGTCGCGCTGGTCTTTGCAAACGACAACCAAAAAGACAAGCCGCAAGAGGCGTTGGCCGCGCGGCTGATGGGCTATATTGATGCAGATACAGGCGCGTCAACAAACGTCTTGTCCAGCCGGTCAAAGGTGGACAAGCTGACAATTGAAACCATGATGCTGGACCTGCAAGCGCGGGGCATGGTCAAGAAAGTGGCGACCGGGCGAACCTACAAAAAGGAAAAGGTGTTTGTGTGGCGCATGATTTAGGTCCGCGTCGGCCATAAGGCATTATCTTGCAAAATGCGATAAAGCGAGGCTATTGCCTCGCTTTTTTTGTTTTTGGGCTGCAATGTTAAGAAAGATTTTGCCATTCTAACTTTGAAAATAACTTTAAGCCTTTGATATATATAGGAAAAACGCGATCTTGCTAAGTTACGAGTTAGAATCCTAATAACACATAAATAGCC
>Ga0222646_100203_pt1 | contig 19177 bp, 21 predicted proteins | sample AntAcemetagen293_FD_179819 | JGI IMG/M metagenome (GOLD analysis project Ga0222646, IMG submission 179819) | Saline water microbial communities from Ace Lake, Antarctica - #293 | ecosystem: Environmental > Aquatic > Non-marine Saline and Alkaline > Saline | place: Antarctica: Ace Lake | collected... | reverse complement strand
AGCGGACTCCAATAGCAAGAAGTACAAAACAGAAATTAAAGTATCTACCGCAATTATTAAAAAAATTGATACGTTAATTGCAAAGTATTTAGGTACTGTAGACAAGAGACAAGGAATTACTAGAAACCCTGAAATTACTGTAAATCAGCGTTTTGGTCAAGCAAGCTATTATGTTCGTTCTCGATTTGGCGAGCAGACACCTACAGAAACTGTTTTAATGAATCAATTTATAGCAGAATTTAAAAAAGTAGTTACAGAAACAAATGCCTTCTTTAATAAAGATTGGATCACTTACAAGGCAGAAACAGAAACTATTAAAATTTCTCCTTTTAAAGAAACAAAAATCTATTCTATAGACTAATTTAAAATATGAAGCACATTCTTTTCATTTTGTTCCTGAGTTTTATAATTACTAAAACTCAAGGACAAAAATCACCTGAAAATCAAATAGGAACCTGGTACATGTATAACGGTTCTCACAAACTCTCAGAGAAATACTCCTTAAAAACAATGGCACATTTTCGCTACTTTGAATTGGCTAGCGAGTTTCAACAAGAAATATACAGGCTGGGTATTAATTATACTTTTAATCCAAAAACCAACATCACTTTGGGCGTAAGTTACGCTACTGCAGATGTTGCGTATGCTAGTCCTTCTGTAAATTTATATGAATCTCGTTTTTATGAAGATTTGAATTTAAAATCAAATTGGAAAAAGTTTACTGCAAAACATCGCTTTCGATTCGAGCAACGCTTTATTCATAAAAATTTAACAGTAGATCAATTCCAAAATTGGATTCGCTATGACTTAAATGTTAGTTACCCACTTTCTAAAACGTGGAGCGCTTATGTTTTCAATGAAATTTTCTTAAACCTACACAGTCATAGAAGATTTGCTCAAAACTGGACAGGTGCTGGTTTTCTTTACAAATGGAATCAGAACATCAAACTGAAAATGGGTTATTTTCAAATTAAAACACCCACTATTGTTTTAAAAAGAGTGCAACTGGGCATCATTATAAACACTGATTTTTCTAAAAAAACAATTTAAGTATGAAACCAATATTTACAAATGATGCCATTGTTTTTGGTGTCTTAATGCTTTCTTTAGGCTTTGTCTTTTACACGGAAAGTTTGAAAACGGGCTTTTGGCCTAAGTTTTATAAAATAGTGCCTGGTTTATTTATGGCCTATTTTATCCCTGCTATTTTCACCACAGTTGGTGTTATTTCTCCTGAATGGAAAACAACAAATACCGCAGGAGAACTTGTAAGTAACTCTTCTCAATTGTACTTTGTTGCGAGTCGTTTTTTACTGCCTGCAGCCTTGGTTTTAATGACACTTAGCATCGATTTAAAAGCAATATTCAACTTGGGTTCTAAAGCACTAATTATGTTTTTCACAGGAACCGTTGGGGTTATTATTGGAGGTCCTTTGGCGATATTATTAATTTCTATTTTTTCTCCAGAAACTGTTGGAGGTGCAGATTTTGATGCCGTTTGGCGCGGACTTTCTACCTTAGCGGGCAGTTGGATTGGTGGTGGTGCAAACCAGACAGCCATGTTAGAAATTTACAAGTACAACCCTGCAAAATATGGCGGAATGGTCATTGTAGATATTGTTATTGCCAATGTATGGATGGCAATCTTACTGATAGGAATTGGTAAGAAAGACAAAATAAATAAATGGCTAAAAGCAGATACGGCTGCCATTGAAGAATTAAAAGAAAAGGTCATTGACTTTACACAAAAAACAAAGAAAAACCCAACACTTGCAGATTTCATGATCATGCTTGCCATTGCATTTGGCACTGTTGGTTTTGGGCATTTTGCAGCAAAATATTTAAGCGTGTTTTTCTCTGAGACTGTAGCCGCTATAAACTCACAAACTTGGCGAAATATATTTTCATTTCTAGGTTCTAGTTTTTTCTGGCTCATCAGTATCTCTACCATTGTAGCCATTCTTTTATCTTACACAAAAGCAAAAAATTACGAAGGCGCTGGTGCTAGTAAATTAGGAAGCATTTTTATTTACATTTTAGTAGCAACTATTGGTATGAAAATGGACTTGAACCAGGCTTTTGAAAATCCTGGCTTAATAGCAATTGGTTTTGTTTGGATGACCATTCATGCAGCTTTATTAATTATTGTTGCAAAAATTATTAGAGCACCCTATTTCTTTTTAGCCGTTGGTAGTCAAGCAAATGTTGGTGGTGCAGCATCTGCACCCATTGTAGCACAAGCATTTCACCCTTCTTTAGCTACTGTTGGTGTTTTATTGGCGGTTTTTGGCTATGCAATTGGCACTATTGGTGCAATTTTATGTACAATTTTAATGGAATTAGCTTCAACCATTTAAAAAAATAAAGCATATTTGCAGACTAAAGTCAAGAACAAATGAAGAAAATAATAGTAATTTTAGTAGTATCAATTTTAATGATTGCTTGTTCGTCTAAAAAAGACGGAAACATGATTGTTGAAGGAACCATTAAAGGATTAAAAAAAGGAACCTTATATCTTCAGAAAATGAATGATACCGCAATTGTTTCTATAGATTCTATGAACGTTATTGGCGATGGAAAATTTAGATTGACAGACAATGTCGATTCTCCAGTAATGTATTACTTAACTTTTGATGGGAATGCGAACGACAAAAGAATTTTATTCTTTGGAGACAAAGGCACCATCACTATAAATGATAATATGGCTACTTTTGGTTTTAGCCCAGAAATTAAAGGATCTGCCAATCAACTTGTTCTTGAAAATTTCTCAAAAATTAACAATCAATTTAAAAATCAGCGTTTAGAATTTATTAAAAAAGAATTTGAAGCGGTACAATCTAAAGACTCAGATTTAATTGAAAAAGTACAGAGCGATTACAATAGAATGATTCGCAGAAAATATTTATACACTACTAATTTTGCGCTTACAAATTCAGATTCTGAAGCGGCACCTTATATTGCTTTAACCGAACTATACGATGCAAATATTAAATTATTAGACACTATAAATAAAAAATTATCGGTCGCTGTGAAAAAATCTGCATACGGTAAACGCTTGGACAAATATATCAGCGAAATAAAAGCAAAAGAAAATAAGTAAGATTAAAACCGAGTTTAACGCTCGGTTTTTTTTTGTTTTCATTTTAAAAAAAAATAAAGCGCTTTCTTTAAAATTTCACTTTTAAACTCCATTCAAAACTAAATTGAGATACTACGAAACCTTCTTCATTTTTTCCTTCGGATGTGAGCACTACTACTTGCCCTTCTTTCGTTTCTTTTGACGCCTTTATCGCTTCACTTATTTCTTTTCCACCAGCACAAGTGAAGATGATTTTACCTGTAGCCTTTTTATAAAAATTTGCTTCTTGGTGCGTTACTAGCATAGAAACCTTTTCTTTAGCATCTTCTATCGCTTTCATAACCAAAATACCAGTACTCATTTCTGATGCCATACCCTGAGCTGCCCAAAACATACTTTGAAACGGATTTTGATTCATCCATTTATGTGTGATTGAAACCGTTGCTTCTTCCTTTGAAAGTGTTTTTATCCTTACACCCCCTATATATGCTAAAGGTAATTTGAACAACATAAATAGATTTACTTTCTTTGGTGTAATCTTCATAAAAATTCGAATTTACTGGCAATTTAAGACTTTTTTACTCGATAATTCTAAAGTTTTAAATGTTAAAAAAATGTTAATTATAGTACTATGTATTGCATAATACCTTTTTAAAGATATATATTTGCATAAGAAAGTAGCACATCTTTTAAAAATATGAAAAACAACAAACAAAATACCAACGCCTTTTTAATACATATTTCTGCCTTTGCAGGTTTTATATTTCCCTTTGGTCACATTATTACGCCCTTGATTGCCTGGCAAACCCTTAAAAATAGAAGTCCGTTTTTAGATAAACAAAGCAAAGAGGCTGTAAACTTTAATCTAAGCTACACCCTTTATTCCTTTATTTTAACCCTTGCGCTAATACCCTTAGCGATTGGTACTTTTTTTACAAATCTCAACAACTTCGATACTTTTAATTTTAATTTAAACATACCTAATATGTCGGGTTTTATAGGAATTGGCGCCGTTTCAGGAATTCTATATATAGCAGGAATTGCCTTAGTTATTATAGCGGCAATAAAAGCAAAAGAAGGCGAAAATTACAACTACCCTTTTACCATAAAATTTATAAAATAACCCATAATATATGAAGATAGAAAACACAAAGGCACAGATGAGAAAAGGTGTTTTAGAGTACTGTATCTTATCCATCTTAAAAAATGGTGATGCGTATACCTCTGAAATTCTCTCGACACTAAAAAGTGCAGAAATGATTGTGGTTGAAGGAACCATTTATCCGTTATTAACCCGCTTAAAAAACGCAGGATTATTAACCTATAGGTGGGAAGAATCCACCTCTGGCCCCCCAAGAAAATACTATGTTTTAACAGAAAACGGAGGCATGTTTATAAAAGAATTAGATAAAACATGGAGCAATTTAGTAAACGCAGTTAACCAAGTAATTAGCACAAAACCAACTTCAGATGAATAAAACAATAAATATTAATTTAGGCGGATTTTTTTTCCATATAGACGAAGTAGCCTATCAAAAACTAAGAAGATACTTAGAATCTATTTCTAAATCTTTAAGTGAAGATTCGCAAGGAAAAAATGAAATTATATCCGATATAGAAGCACGTATTAGTGAGCTTTTATCAGAAAAAATTACAGACGCTAGACAAGTGGTAAGCGAGGGCGATATCGAAGATATTATTGTAATTATGGGCCAACCAGAAGATTATACAGAAACAGAAGAAGCGTATTCAGATGCAAGTTATTCTTACAAAAGAAACAGTGCTTCAGGAAAAAAACTCTTTAGAGACGGAGATGACAAATTCTTAGGAGGTGTTGCTTCTGGTGTTGCACATTATTTTGATATTGATACCATTTGGATTCGTTTATTATTCTTAATAGTTACCGTAGCGGGTGTAGGAGCAGGAATTCTAGTTTACATTGCTCTTTGGATTTTGTTACCAGAAGCCAAAACTACTGCCGAAAAATTACAAATGGAAGGTGAAGCGGTAAATATTGATAACATTGAGAAAAAAATTCGAGAAGAATTTACAAACGTTTCAGAAAATTTTAGAAATGCTGCAAACCAGGCATCAGAAAAAATAAAAAATGGCGCTAGTGGGTTCTCAGAAAAAATGGGACAAACCTTTTCCGCAAAGACAAAAAAAAATAACGGCTTACAAGATTTTTTAAATGCAATAGGCAAAATTGCCCTCGTCTTCTTTAAAATTCTAGGGAAGTTTATAGGAATACTTTTTGTTATTTGTGGAGCAGGTGTTATTTTATCTCTAATTATTGGAGGGTTTTCTTTAGGAAGTTTTGAGTTTTTAAATATTGATGGCGACTTTATTAGTTACCCAGATTTTTTCTATGACGCAACCCTACCGAAATGGTTGCTAACGCTCTCGCTCTTTACTTTAATCGGAGTTCCGTTTTTAGTCGTGTTAGTTTTAGGACTTCGCATGTTATCTAGTAACATCAAACAATTTAGTAAAATAACTTCTATTACCTTACTATCTGTATGGTTTGTTGCCCTATTAACCATAGTGTTCACGGGTGTAGAATTTGCTGCAACACATGCAAATTATGGCAATTCAGTTGAAAAAAACGAACTCCGTATTATTGAAAGTGATACGCTTGTTTTAAAAATAAAAAACAACGACCAGCTTTATTATCAAAATAACCTCAAAAGAAGTTCTCGGAAACATGAGGTAGCGGTAAATGGCAAACTGATGTTGTACACCAATAATGTTCATCTCGATGTAAAAAAGAGCAACACAAATACTGCCTATATCATTGTTCAAAAAGAATCTTATGGTAGAAGTCGACTAAAAGCGAGTAAAAGTGCTGAAAAAATTGAGTATAAATACACTATTACAAACAACGAAATAGTTTTAGATGCTTTCTTTTTATCTGATTTAAAAAATATTTATAAAGATGAAGAAATAGATATTACCGTTTTTATACCAGAAAATGCAACTATTTATTTTGATAGTTCCATAAAAAACTTTCTAAGCGATGTTAAAAACAAAGCGAATATTTATGATAAAGAAATGATAAATCATCATTTTAAAATGACAAATACCGTCTTAAAATGCACAGATTGTGTTGAAGAAATTAAGGAAAAAGAACAAGCAATTATTTAATACAACTCAACCAAAAAAAACGACAACTGAGTAAACCAATTTAGCGGGTAGCTATTTATTAAAAGATATTTAACGTCTTATTTAAAACAAAATCATGAAAAAAGTAAACATTCAATTTTTAGCAATTCTTTTTATAGCGACAATTTTCACTTCGTGTGGGTCAGATATGTTCAACGGCGTTGTTGGAAATAGAAATATTGTAACTACAGAACGCACACCACAAGCAGATTTTTCTGGTATAAAAGTAAGCACAGGTATAGACCTTTTCATTCGCCAAGGAAGCACGAATGCAATTACCGTTGAAGCAGATGAAAATTTACATGACCATATTATTACAGAAGTAAAAGAGGGTGTTTTAAATATATATACAGCTAAAAATATTTGGAAATCAAAAGCAAGAAAAGTATATGTTACCATAGAAAAACTAACGCTTCTAAAAGCATCAAGTGGCAGTAATGTAAAAAGTGAATCTAAAATAGACACCAATGAAATTTATATAGATGCGAGCAGTGGTGCAAGTATAGATATTGAAATAGTTGCAAAAAATGTAAGAACTGAAACATCTAGTGGATCTGATGTTAAAATTAAGGGAACTACTATAAACCACACAGCTAGAGCATCTAGCGGAAGTAGTATAAATACTTATGAACTAAAGAGTACTAATGCCAACGCAAGCGCTTCTAGCGGTGCCTCTATACATATTTATGCCTCTAAAAATATGGATGCAAAAGCAAGCAGTGGTGCCGGTATAGATTTTAAAGGAAACCCTGTATCAATAAATAAAAAAGCTTCTTCTGGCGGAAGTATTTCTAAACAATAATTAAAATAGTCAACGAACAATACTTAAATTTAAAACACGCTATGAAATCTTTTTTAGAACCTTTCAAAGACAGTCTCATTTATAAAATACTATCTATAATTGTGGTATTTATATATCAATTTTTAATGAATTATTAGAAAGCTAACTTCTAATATGGTTACTAATACTTGGTTTTATTAGTTTACTTGGTAAGTCGCTGTTTTCTAAAAACAGGGCTTACTTTTTTTAAATAAAAAACAAAAAAACCTGAATTTTAAAATTCAGGTTTTTTTGTTTTTAAAAGAATAAAGCAATTTATTCCGTTGCTTTCTTGTAATCTACTAACAGTTTTTGTATTGCTGCATTCTCAAAAACTGAAGGATACAATTCGTTTAAAATAATATGATACTCATAATCTATTTTCATAGCACTAATTAAGTGCGCGCAGGCAAATTTCTCTTTACTTAAAACAAAAAACAGCCCCACCAGACGGTATTCTACTTCTGCAAAATTTTTATGCGTCTTTTGAGCTGCTAACAAGACTTTTAAAGCATCATTAAACGCACCTAAAAAAGATAAAACATCTACTAGACCCATGCAGATCTCTATAGAATTATCTCCCAGTTTTAGGCAACTGTTAAAACCAATCACTGCCTCTTCAAAAAAACTTAGCTTTAAATTTATTTCAGCATAACGTCTCCAATACAATGCGTTGTCCTCATCAATCTTTAAAGCTTTAGTGATGTAATATGCTGCTTTTTGATAATTTTCTTGATCAAAATATAAATTGGTTAATAAAATCCAACCTTTATCTAAAAACGGATCTTCATGCACCGCCTTTTTGTAATAAGAAACGGCTGCTCCTAACTTGCCAAGTTTTTCATAGCATTCTCCTATTCTAATATACACATATGCTGTAGGATCGTCTAATTCTATAGTAATTAAGTAGTTGTCAATCGCGTCTTGATAGTGGCCTAACTGTTCTAAAGTTTTCGCCTTTTCCAAGTAACCACCCACAAAAGATTCATCAATTAAAACGGCATAATCGAATGCAGTTAAAGCTTCTTTATAGTTTTCTAAAACAAAATGTTGCCTTCCTAATTGATGCCAAGCAACTTCGCAGTACGGATTCATTTCGATGTATGCAATTAAATATTTTACAGCTTCTTGGTGCTGTTTCTGCATATCAAAACAATAAACAATATTGTAAAGCGCAGAATAGTCTTCAAAATCGGCTTCAATACAATATGCAAAGTTTATCCGAGCATTTTTAAAATCTTCTAGATACAGATATTCCATACCCATTAAAGACCAAACATCTATCTTATCATCGGTTAAAGACAGTGCTTTTTGTAAGTTTAAAACAGCTTCTTTATGAAAACCTTGTTTCGAATTTATGGTTGCTTTTTGAATAAAAACCTCCTCATTTCTTGGCGCCAAAACCTCAATTCGTCTCAACAACTTAGACGCCTTATCAATTTCATTTTCAGTAAGATAACCCTCTACCATTAGCAATTTTAAGTCAATAGATTCTGGGTGTTGTTCTAAACCCAGCTTAATTGCTTTTTTTGCCAATGATATTTTACCTGTATCTAAATAGTGGACAATTATTTCTTCAAACTCAACCAAATCAAAAAAATAGATATTATTGGTTTTAAGCATGGATTCAAATTTTAATAGAGACATAACTATGATATTTGAATTAATACTTAAAGGTACTTTAACTCTTGTAAAACACTAAGAATTGCACTATTTCTTTTCAACAATTTAATTAACAAAACGGAAGCATTTATTTAGCCCTTAATAATTTTGTGTATACATAAATTTATGCTAATTTTGATTTTCAATAACTACCATCTTAAATTGGTAGCACTCTTATGAGCAAAAAAACCTTATTGAACTCTAAAGATATTGAAATTATTCTCCATCGATTGGCTTGTGAGCTTATTGAAAACCACAATGATTTTTCGAATACTGTATTAATTGGCTTGCAGCCTAGAGGCTCTTATTTAGCAAACAGACTTGCAACTCTTTTAAAAACAGAATACCATATTAAAAACTTAGAGTTAGGTCTTTTAGACATCACTTTTTATAGAGATGATTTTAGGAGAAAAGAAACGCCTTTGGCAGCAGAAACTACAGAAATGAATTTTCTTGTTGAAGATAAAAAGGTAGTTATTATTGATGATGTATTATTCTCTGGACGCAGTATTAGAGCGGCATTAACAGCCATACAATCTTACGGAAGACCACAAAATATAGAATTATTAGTACTAATAGACAGGCGTTTTAGCAGACATCTACCCATTCAGCCAAATTATAGAGGAAGACAAGTAGATGCTATTAATGAAGAAAGAGTTTTAGTAACTTGGAAAGAAACGCATAAAAAAGACGCTGTTTTCATAGAACATAAATAACGCTATTAAAAAAGCTTTTTAACTGTAAAAATGAAGAAAAACAAACAAATATCTAACTTAAAAAATTTGATGTGTCAGAATTAAGCGTAGAACATTTACTGGGTATAAAGTATTTAAAACCCAATGATATTGATGTTATTTTTAAAACTGCCGATCATTTTAAGGAAGTAATCAACAGACCTATTAAAAAGGTACCTTCTTTAAGGGATATTACCATTGCAAATTTATTCTTCGAAAACAGTACGAGAACAAAACTAAGTTTCGAACTAGCAGAAAAACGACTGTCAGCAGACGTTATTAACTTTTCTGCAGGACAGTCTTCTGTTAAAAAAGGGGAAACATTGATAGACACCGTAAACAATATTCTAGCAATGAAGGTAGATATTGTTGTCATGCGACACGCTAGCGTTGGCGCAGGTGTTTTCTTATCGAAACACGTAAATGCAAAAATTATAAATGCGGGAGATGGCACCCATGAACACCCAACACAAGCCTTGCTAGACTCTTATTCTATTCGAGAAAAACTAGGCAGCGTAAAAGGAAAAAAAATAGTAATTGTGGGAGATATTCTGCACTCTAGAGTGGCGTTATCTAATATTTTTGCACTGCAGTTGCAAGGTGCACATGTAAAAGTTTGCGGCCCAACTACTTTAATTCCTAAACATATTGCCAGTTTAGGTGTAACCGTTGAGACCAACTTAAAGAAAGCATTAGAATGGTGTGATGTGGCTAATGTTTTACGCGTACAACATGAAAGAATGGATATTAAATATTTTCCTTCTACGAGAGAATACACGCAACTTTTTGGGATCAATCAAGATATATTAGACAACCTTGGCAAGAAAATTATAATCATGCATCCAGGTCCTATAAACAGAGGTGTTGAAATTACTAGTGATGTTGCAGACTCAAATGATTCTATCATTTTAAATCAAGTAGAAAACGGTGTTGCTGTTAGAATGGCAGTCATTTACCTACTAGCACAGCAGATAAAAAGATAAAAAGATAAAATGCAAATAAAAGAAGCTCCAAATTATACGCTTATTACTTCAGATGAAAATTCGTTGACAGAATTTCAAAAATCAGTATTTCAGAAAATCAATGATTTTGAGACGGTACATTTAATACTTCAAGTTTCTGAAGATATTAACATAGAAAATAAAGAATTTTTATTATTTTTGAGTATAGCTGAACAAAAAAAAGAAAACGGTACCTCTTTTGTAATTGTCAATACTACTGTAAAGTCGGATGATTATCCAGAAAACCTAAATATTGTGCCTACTTTGCAAGAAGCAGAAGATATTTTAGAAATGGAAACAATAGAGAGAGCATTGGGGTTTTAAAAATAGCAGATGGTGAAAAAATTACTTTTTATTTTACTTTTATCAATTTCTCTTATCAGTTTTTCGCAAGAAAAAATGGTAGAGAAGTTATCTACTGCGCCTAATCCATTTGCAAATTCCGCTCAAATTACATTTATTTCTTCATTGGATACCTCTGTTCTCTTAACGGTTACCAATGTTCTAGGAAAAACGGTTTTTAAAAATACATACAGGACTAAAAAAGGTAAAAATAGCATTGCTTTTTATAAAAACGACTTAGCAACAGGCATGTATATCTATAGCATACAAAGTAGCAACAGCACAGTTTCTAAACGTTTTGTGATCAAATGATACAACTTACCATTTTGGGCTGTCATTCAGCAACACCCCGTGTAAACGCTTTTCCAACTTCACAGTATTTAGAAATAAATAACAACCACTTTTTAGTAGATTGTGGTGAAGGCACACAACGTCAAATGCGAAAATATAAAGTGGGGTTTTCTAAAATAGATCATATTTTTATTTCCCATTTACACGGCGATCATTTTTACGGATTGGTTGGTTTATTATCTACCTACGGCATCTTAAATAGAGAGAAAGAAATGCATATTTTTGGACCGAAAGGCATCAAAAAAGCCACTTTACAAATGTTAAAAATCTCTGAATCTCACGCAAAATTTAACATGATTTTTTACGAGTTGTCTTCTAAAGAAAGTGAGCTTATTTATGAAGATGACAGGGTTTTTGTTCGCACAATACCTTTGACTCACAGAGTCTATACCAATGGATATTTATTTACAGAAAAAGAGAAACCTAGAAAACTCAACATGCTAAATATTAGCGGATACCCAGAAATAGATAAAGCAGACTATTTAAATATTAAAGCAGGTAGAGATGTAACCTTATCTTCTGGAGAAGTAATATCAAATGCGGCTTTAACAATAGATCCACCAAAACCTTTAAGCTATGCGTTTTGTAGTGATACAAGTTACAAGCCAACTATTGTTCCTATTATAAAAAATGTAGATTTATTATATCATGAAGCTACCTTTTTGCATGACCGACAAGATTTAGCAAAAAAAACAAAACACTCTACTGCCATTGAAGCTGCACAAATAGCCAAAGATGCAAATGTGGGGCAGTTAATAGTTGGTCATTATTCAGGCAGATACCCAGATACTTCTCTGTTTCAGACAGAAGCCGCCACTATTTTCGAAAATGTTTCTTTAGCAAAGCCAGGCGCTGTTTTTACTGTAGACTAATTTTAATATTGATTGGTTGCTAACAAAACCAACGTACAGGCAACCTCAGTTTCAATATTATTTTCTTGCAATAAGGATACAAAGTCGTTATTTTCTGTACCCGGATTAAAAATAACTCTATTTGGCTTTAAACCAATGATATAGTCATAATACTCCACTTGTCTTTTCTGGTTTAAATACAAGGTAACTGTATGAATGTTTTGATAAGGAACTTTTTCTGTATCAATAGAAATAGAAGCAACTACTCCCTTTAACAAACCAATAGCAACTACTGGAATGTACGTTGCTGTTAGTTTCTTTATTGCCTTATTAGAGTATCTATTTTCTTTTAAAGAAGCTCCGATGACTAAAGTTTTTTTCTTCATATTCACACGTTTTATGATTCTTGGTACGCAGTAATAAATTATAGGTCGTGGTTAAAAACCACCTGAATTTCTTAAAAAATAGCACGCTACTTTTTATTTACTTTCAACAGAATCTAACGAGGCAACTAAAGCAATCACTATATTTACAGCACAAAACTATAAGATAAAAATAAGGTTTGTAATTGAATTTTCGAATGAAACAATTCCAGCTAATTTGTTAAAAACAAAGAAAAACAAACACAGGTTTGATAACAAAAGTAACAGTTTATATTTTTTCTTCATCTTCTAATTTCAAACTACAACAACTTATCCTCTTCTACCCATTCTATTGCTTCTCATCTCTACCATTTTACTTCTTACTGTGGTAGTATACTCTTTTTTTGTGATTTCTTTTCCTTTATCAGGCGCTTCAATGGTAGCCGTGTTTTCTTTATTAATCACAATTTCTGTACATAATAATGTGGTGTTTTCTGCACTTACCTCTAAAATTAAACCTGGTAAACCCCAAAATTCTGCGGGGCCTTGCGCAATAGGTATTTGAGGTGCATACCAAGCTTCTACGATAATTAATTTTTCTTCCGGCGCTTTTTCACTTTCCTCTTTATCGGTATTCGTACTTAAATCGCTCCAAGAAAAATTATACCAATTTAATTCAGCAGCGGGCACAAAAGCTTTTGCTTTGTAACAAGTATATTGTCCGATTTTCTTAGTTTCTGTTCCCATAGTCCAATCAATGCGGTACAACTCGTCTTTTACTAAAAAACGTTTTCCGTAGAACTCTTGAGCCTGCACTAAAGAAGCCTCCTTTACATTTTTGTATTGATCTCCTCTAGAAAAATAACCACCCCAAGAATCTGTTGCTCCAGAAATTGCATCTATTTTTTCTTCTTCTAAAAAAGTAGCTGCGGTGCTATTGAAACGCAAAATGTATGTTTTCTCTAATCTATTTTTAAGACGTGCTGCAACTTCTTTTTTTCTAGCTTCACTTAATCTTGCCCCCCAACTACCGAGTTCCATTTTAGACTTAGAAACGTATATTACCTTTCCACTAAACTTTTGTGCATTGGTGTTTAATGTGAAAATTGCGATGGCTGGAATAAAAACGAATTTAACAAGATTTGCTTTCATAATTCTTTGGGTATTTTAAATTTTGTTTAGTAAAAGTAGTGAAATAATAAACAATTATTTCTCGCGCTGTAAAATTAACACTATTTTAAAAATATTTTTTTTTAGCTAATTTCTATTCAGGTCATAAAAAAAACGCTACTAAATGCAGCATTTTTTTTTTATAAATATCTAATAAACTAAATAACGCAAGTGTTACCAACGTATAATGACAGAACCCCAAGTAAATCCACTACCAAAAGCGGCCAAAACGACAAGGTCATTATCCTTTATTTTACCTTTTTCCCATGCTTCTGTTAGCGCAATAATTACAGAAGCAGCAGTAGTGTTACCGTACTTCATAATGTTATTATACACTTGATCATTTGATAATTGAAACTTCTTTTGTATGAACTGGGCAATACGCAAATTCGCTTGATGCGGAATTAACATATCAATGTCCTCTTTTTCTAAATTATTTGCCTGTAAACCCTCTACAATTGCTTCAGAAAAGCGGGTAATAGCGTGCTTAAATACAAACTGACCGTTCATATAAGGATAGTATGAAACATCATCCGGATTATTCGCTTCTAAAATTTCTGGCACCCAACGTTGTGTAGATGGTCCTTCTAACGCCAATTCTTTTGCATGTTTCCCTTCCGAGTGCAAATGAGAAGATAAAATTCCTTTTCCTGCTTCTTCACTTCTAGAGAGTACGGCTGCTCCTGCTCCGTCACCAAAAATCACTGTCACATTTCTGCCTCTTGTAGATTTTTCTAATCCGCCAGAATGATTCTCTGCACCAATAACTAAAATATTTTTATACATCCCTGTTTTTATAAACTGGTCTGCAACAGACATTGCATAAATGAAACCAGAACATTGGTTACGCACATCTAAAGCACCAATTGTTGGCATGTCTAACATTTCTTGCACTTGTACGCCACCTCCAGGAAAATACATATCTGGACTTAAAGTTGCGAAGACAATAAAATCGATGTCATCTTTTGTCAACCCAGCTCGTTCTATAGCAATTCTAGCTGCTTTTGCACCCATAACTGCGGTAGTATCTTCAGATTCAGGAGCTATCCAACGTCTTTCTTTTATTCCTGTCCTTTCTTGAATCCATTCGTCTGAAGTTTCCATAAACTCCTTTAAATCGTTATTAGTAACAACATTTTCTGGAACATAATATCCAAGACCACTTATTTTTGAATGATACATAGTGTATACTTTTATTTGCATTTTGTTAGCGTTTACAAAAATAGTGAAATTTATTTTCATTTTTATACTGTCTAAAAGTTTCTAACTCTGTCATCTTGTCAGAATAATCTGTTTGGTATTTTTTTTGACTGTAAGGATTAAAGAACTAATAAAATAAATAAATAGAAATAAATGGCAAAAGGAAATATTAATGTGTCAGTAGAAAATATTTTTCCACTGATTAAGAAATTTTTATATTCAGATCACGAAATATTTTTACGTGAATTAATTTCTAACGGAACAGACGCAACATCTAAATTAAAGCACCTGATTGCTATTGGTGAAGCAGAAACCGTTTTAGGAGACGCTAAAATTGAAGTTAGTATTGATAAAGAAGCAAAAACAATTACCATTAAAGATCAAGGTTTAGGAATGACTGCTGATGAGGTTGAGAAATACATCAACCAAATTGCATTTTCTGGTGCCGAAGAGTTTTTAGATAAATATAAAGACAACGAAGCAGGAATTATTGGTCATTTCGGATTGGGTTTTTACTCAGCTTTTATGGTAGCGGCAAAAGTAGAACTAATTACAAAGTCTTTTAAAAATGCACCTGCTGCACATTGGACATGTGATGGCTCTCCTGAATTTACTTTGGTTGAAAGTGATAAAGCAGATAGGGGAACGGAAATTATTTTGCACATTGCAGAAGACTCTTTAGACTTTTTAGAAGATAGTAAAATTGAAGGTTTATTAAACAAATACAATCGTTTTAACCAAGTACCAATTAAATTTGGAACAAAGGAAATAAACGATCCTGAGTTTACACCGGCAACGACTAAAGATGCAGATGGTAAAGAAACTACAGAAGCACACAAGCAAATTACGGTTGACAATATTTTGAACAATACGTCTCCTGCTTGGACAAAAATGCCTGCAGATTTAAAGGAAGAAGATTACGATAATTTCTATAGAGAATTGTACCCAATGCAATTTGAAGAGTCTTTATTTCACATTCACTTAAATGTAGATTATCCTTTTAACTTGACAGGAATTTTATTCTTTCCAAAGTTAAGTCCGTCTATGGACATGCAAAAGGACAAGATTCAATTGTACCAAAATCAGGTTTTTGTAACTGATAATGTTGAGGGAATTGTACCAGACTTTTTACAAATGTTAAAAGGGGTTATTGATTCTCCAGACATTCCTTTAAACGTTTCTCGTTCTGGCTTACAGGCAGATGGCGCAGTAAAGAAAATAGCTGGTTACATTACCAAAAAAGTAGGTGACAAATTAGTTTCTTTATTCAAAAAAGACAGAGCAGATTTTGAAAAGAAATGGAACGATATCAAAGTAATTATTGAATATGGAATGTTGTCTGAAGACAAGTTCTTTGACAAAGCGAAGAAATTTGCATTGTATCCAACAGTTGCAGATACATACTTTACCTTTGATGAATTACTTGAAAAAACAAAAGATACGCAGACAGATAAGGAAGGAAATCATATTGTTTTATATGCTTCAAATAAGGATGCACAACACAGTTATATTCAAGAAGCAACTGCAAAAGGATATCAGGTTGTTGTTTTAGATTCTCCAATTATTTCGCACTTAATGCAGAAATTAGAAGGATCCGCTGAAAAAGTGAAGTTTACAAGAGTAGATGCAGATCATATTGATAATTTAATTAAGAAAGACGACAACGTAATTTCTAAATTATCTGATGAAGAAGTAGCTACCTTAAAACCAATTATTGAGGGTGCGGTTAATTCTAAAACATATACAGTACAATTAGAGGCGATGGATTCTGCTTCTTCACCGTTTATCATTACGGTTCCAGAATTTATGCGCAGAATGAAAGAAATGCAAGCTTCTGGTGGTGGTGGCGGAATGATGGGAATGGGGAACTTCCCTGACATGTACAATTTAGTGGTAAACACAAATAGTCCGTTAGTTTCAGACATCTTAAACAATAAAGATGCAGCAGCACAGAAACATTTAATTTCACAAGCTTTTGATTTGGCTAAATTATCTCAGAACCTTTTACATGGTGCAGAGTTAACAGACTTTATCAAACGTTCTTATGCGTTAATTAAATAAACACAAGGTTGTTTTAAATATAAAACCTCTTTGTGCAAACAAAGAGGTTTTTCTGTATATTAGAGTAAGAGAAAATCAATTTAAAGAAACAATTTTATAAGAAATGTTAGTCATTAAAAAAGCAACCCTAAAAACCGCAAGTTTACTATCTAAACTTAGTGTTGCTGCTTTTATACCAGCACATGGCCACTCTGCACCTAAAGAAGTTGTAGATGCTTATATTGCAGCCAATTTTAGTGAAGAAAACTTTAGAAAAGAACTTTCTAACTCGAATTTTCAATACCATATATTGTATTATAAAGAAGAGATTGCTGGTTTTTCTAAAGTAATTTTTAATCAAGAGAACGAACATGTAGTAGACAAAAATACTACTAAAATGGAACGTTTATACTTATTACAAGAGTTCTATAATTTAGGATTGGGCAAAGAATTACTCAACTTTAATAGTACCTTAGCAAAAGAGCATAAACAAGCAGGAATTTGGCTTTTCGTTTGGATAGAGAACTTAAAAGCAATTGCTTTTTACAAAAAAATGGGCTTTCAAAAAGTTGGTGAACATGATTTCGTATTATCGCCAACTAAAAGCAATCCAAACCATATTTTATATTTAAAGTTTTAATTCGCATAAAAAATAGTAAAAAAAGATATTATGAAATTATCAGAAATAAAAAAGCACCTTTCTAGTTTAAAAAATATCACTTTTAAATTACCAAACGGAGATTTGGTACAACCACATTTTCATGTTACAGAAGTTGGTAAAATAACCAAAGATTTTATTGATTGCGGTGGCAAAGTAAGAAGTGAAACAGTCATCAATTTTCAACTTTGGGAAGAAAATGATTATGACCACAGACTGCATCCAGAAAGATTATTATCGATTATCAGTTTGTCTGAACAAATGTTCAAATTCGACGACTTAGAAATTGAAGTAGAATACCAAGGAAAAGAAACGATTGGAAAATACGACTTAAATTTTGATGGAACGAACTTTTTGTTAACATCAAAACTAACCGCTTGTCTGGCGGAAGATGCTTGCGGAATAACTCCTGCAAAACCTAAAATAAAAATTTCTGATATGGGTACAGGAGCAAACTCTTGTGCACCTAATTCTGGTTGCTGTTAAAAAATAATATTGCGAACTTCTGAAACTATTAAGTATAAAATTTCAGAAGTTCATAATTATTTTATTCTTCTTCTATTGCTTTAGAGTTTTCAGAATAGGTTCTCCATTTTTCTAAACACGCTGTAATATCTTCCGGTACTTCAGAATTAAATCGCATAAACTCGCCCGTTGTAGGATGTGTAAAGCCTAAAGTCTTGGCATGCAACGCCTGTCTTGGCAATACTTTAAAACAGTTGTGTACAAACTGCTTGTATTTTGTAAAAGTGGTTCCCTTTAAAATATCATCTCCACCATAACGCTCATCGTTAAAAAGGGTATGTCCAATATGTTTTAAGTGCACTCTAATTTGATGTGTTCTGCCCGTTTCTAGTTTACATTGTACCAAAGTAACATAGGTTAAACGCTCCAACACTTTATAGTGTGTTACTGCATGCTTCCCAAAATCGCCATCAGGAAAAACAGCCATTTGTAAACGATTCTTTAAACTTCGTCCTATATTTCCTTCAATACTACCCTCATCTTCAGACACATTACCCCAAACCAAGGCGTAATACAAACGCTCTGTAGTTCTGTCAAAAAACTGACGAGACAGATTCGCCATTGCAGCCTCTGTTTTAGCAACTACTAGCAATCCGCTTGTATCCTTATCAATTCTATGCACCAAACCGGGTCTTTCATTAGAATTTGTAGGTAAGTTTTCTATGTGATGAATTAAACCATTTACCAAAGTCCCAGAATAATTTCCATGACCAGGATGTACCACCATTCCGGCAGGCTTGTTTACCACCATCACAGAGGCATCTTCATAAATAATATCTAAAGGGATGTCTTCTGCCACTAGCAAGTTTTCCGCGGGCGGATATGCTAATACAATTCGAACAACATCGTTTGGTTTTACTTTATGATTCGATTTTACAGGAAGTTCATTCACCAAAACATTACCTGCTTTTGCAGCTTGTTGTAACTTACTTCTTGTAGCGTTTTCAATGAAATTCATTAAAAATTTATCTACTCTTAAGGGTTCTTGCCCAACACTTGCTACAAACTTATGGTGTTCGTATAATTCTTCGTTTTCTAAATCTTGATTCTGATCTTCTTGCAAAATGACTCTTTTATTTTACTATTATTTAACTAATACAACAACTGATAATTGATAACTGATAACTGATAACTGAATACTACCCTTTACCGTTCCCTAAAACTAAATCTACAATAGAATTTAGTGGCAACTTATCTCCTTCTTTCACGATTTTCCCTTT
>Ga0222646_100199_pt1 | contig 19536 bp, 8 predicted proteins | sample AntAcemetagen293_FD_179819 | JGI IMG/M metagenome (GOLD analysis project Ga0222646, IMG submission 179819) | Saline water microbial communities from Ace Lake, Antarctica - #293 | ecosystem: Environmental > Aquatic > Non-marine Saline and Alkaline > Saline | place: Antarctica: Ace Lake | collected... | reverse complement strand
ACAATAACAAACACTGTAGCAAACAGTGTTACACTTTTTGATTATACAGGTGAAGGTTATGTAAAGTTTAATGGCACATACGGTATGGTATTGCCAGTAGGTACATCATCAAACAGACCAAATCCTGCATATACGGAAACTGGTATGATGCGATTTAATACTGCTGATGCTAGAGTTGAAGTATTTGACGGAGTAGCATGGGTTAGTGTAGCAGGGTCGAGTGGTTCGATTACAGCAACAGATGCACAGTATTTGGCAATTGAAACAGTATTGTATTTAGGATAACAAGATGGCAACATTATTTAAAAATAAAGTAGTAAACAGCGTAGGGGCAGTACCAGTTGATGTATACGAAACTGATGCAAGTACACGAGCAACTGTTATTGGAATGAGTTTAACAAATCTAACACAGAGTTTTGTGTATGTAGATGTGTTAATACAAGATGATACTAGCGTTACTGGTTATTACTTAAAACAAGCATTGCTACCAGCTAACACAAGTTTACGGGTCGTAGCAACAGGTGAAAAATTAATTATAGCACCGAGTAATAAACTACAGGTGAAATCAAGTATTGACGACAGTGTTGATATTGTCTTAAGTTTTGTGGAGATTGTATAATGAGTCATTATATAGGTAATAATCCAGAATCAATTATTGAAGGATTTATCAAACAATATTTTTACGGTATGCGTAGAAATGACGACGGCGAATTGTTTTTAGTGCGCCAAGACCAGTTAAACGGACAAGGGACTGTAACGATAAATGATATTGGCATTGGCGAAAATAACTTTCTTGATTTTGAAGAAGGCATTGACTTTTTAGAAGGTATTGACGCAGACCACGACGTTGTGTATGAAAATTTAAGGTACCCGCAAATTAAATGGGATGGCAGGTTACTAACATATTATATTGACCCAACAGACGGACAATTTATTGTAAGAATATCAGAAGATTATCAATATCCGGACAACATTAGTAGTCCAGGATTTTAAAGGAAATAAAAAATGGCAGAATTTAGATTAGAAAGATTCAAATATAACTGGAAAGGTGTCTGGACAACAGGCACGGCATATAAACGAGATGACGTTGTCCGTGTTAATGGTAAAAGTTATGTTTGTATAATTACTCACGCAGCAAGTGCTACTTTTAGAGCAGATTTAGATGCTATACTTCCGGGCTCGGTGCCACCGCAACCGCAACCTAAATGGACGGTAATGACTAATGGATTTAGTTTTGTTGGCGACTGGGAACCTAGTACTGATTATAATCTAGGCGACATTGTAAAATATGACGGTTCTCTTTGGTTATGTAACGTTAATCATAGTTCTAGTTCTTTTGTAAGCGATATTGATAACTGGACAGCATTTAGTCAAACAACTAGCTTTGTAGGAGTTTGGGTGACTAGTACTTCTTATGCACCAGGAGCAGTAGTAAGTTATAGCGGAAATGCTTATAAATGTGTAACTGCACATACTTCTTCTAGCATACTAGAAAATAACATCGATGATTGGGAAATATATCTCCAAGGTGTTGCTTGGAGAGGCGAATATTCAGCAAGCACAGAATATAGAATAAACGACTTTGTAAAGTATGGTGGGGCAATATTCCGTTGTACAGAAACTCATACTTCAGATGTTGCACTAGACGACACTAAGTTTGTAATTGAAATATTTGGTAGCGAATTTGATGGTAGATGGGATAATACTACATATTATAACATTGGAGACATTGTAAGACATGATGGTTTTATGTATTATGCTGTTAATAATAATGTAAATTCGAAACCATACACTGAATCTGTAAGTGACGATTGGATTCTTCTTGCAAGAAACACAAACTTTATTGGTTCATGGTCAGTAGATGGATTATATAAAACCGGTGATGTTGTATTACGTGGCGGCAATTTATATCTAGCATTGCGTGATATCGGCAGAGTTATTGACGAAGCCGGATTATTTGTTTCGGGCGAAGGCCTTGACGGCAGCAGTCTAGATTATCTACAAGACGACACTTGGGAATTGTTAATCCCTGGTAAAAGTTTTAAAAATAATTGGGTTAGCGGAACACTTTACAGTGTTGGCGATGTAGCTATTTTTAAAGGAACATCATATACTTGTAATTTTGAGCACGAAGCGAGCTTTGTAAACTTTCCTGGAGATAACGGCAGTGGCTACGAATATTGGGATACGCTAATTCAAGCTGGTCAACCTGCTGCGCTAGAAGAAAAAGGTGACTTACTAACATTTGGTCCTAACAGGCTAATTGATAGTGCAGGCGATCAGTCACAAGATGGTAGTACTGTGTTTGATGATAGTAGTTTGGGGGACACTAGGCTAGCTATTGGGAAAACTGAACAACTTCTATCAGTATCTTCTGATCTAGAAGCATATTGGAGAGATATACAAGAAGATACTGATACAATTTTTGTTGCAACTAACGGTATAGATGACGAAAATAGAGGCACATTTCAAAAGCCATTTCGTTCAATTCGTTATGCTGCTGAATATGTAGAAGATAATTTTGCAGCAGGTTCGCCGGTGATTATTAGAGTAAGCACAGGCAAGTTTAACGAAATATCACCTATTGTAGTGCCGGCAGGTTGTGCAATAAACGGCGATGAGCTTCGTTCAACTACAGTACTAGCAAATAGTCCTATTGCAGAATATCAAAGTAACTATCAATATGTAGAAGCGTATTTTACTCATTTCGTATCTATAGTGTTAAATATTATAACTGCTATAGAAATTACTCCGCAACAAGGAAATACAGTATTACAAATTACGCAAGTATTAGAACCTATTCTAGATATAGATGGCAATCCGCAAGTTGATGTTGACGGGAATGCTCTAACAGTTAACACATTTCCTACATCCGACCTTGCCGGAGCGAATCATATTTTAGATTTAATTAGCGATTATCAAAATTATATAGAGTTCGTAACAGCTGACGGCAGTGTTAATCCAGCAATTCTAGGATCAAATGAATTAAATTCAGATCAAATAATTACTAACGCAGGCGAAGCATTACATGTTAATAGAAATTTCATAGCAGAAGAATTATTATCATTTTTAAAGAATAGATATCTTGATATAACTTTTGATGATATGCAAATAAAAAATGATATTAAACATTTATTACGCGGATTTAGAAGAGATACAAAGTATTCTGGCAATTATGCTACATTGCTTTCTGCACAAAAGTATGCAAATAGTGTTAACGGAAGTCAAACATCGAATTTATTCTATGTAAGAGACAGCACCGGTTTGCGAGATATGACAACCGGAGGACTACAGGGTGTACTGAATCCTCCAGGCGTATTTGAATTATACCAAAAGCCTACAGGCGGAGCACTTATAAGTCTTGATCCGGGTTGGGGTATAGAAGATGAGCGTACTTGGATTGTAAATCGTTCACCGTATATTCAAGGAGTAACTAACACAGGATCTGGATGCATTGGTATAAAAATTGATGGAGCATTACATAAAAACGGCAATAAGTCTATGGTTGCTAACGATTTTACACAAGTACTAAGTGATGGTATTGGTGTATGGGTAACTAACAACGCAAGAGCAGAATTAGTTTCAATTTTTACATACTACTGTCAAATTGGTTATTTTGCGGAAAACGGCGGTATTATACGTAGTGCTAACGGCAATAACTCATACGGACGTTACGGATCAATTGCAGACGGTATTGACAGCACTGAAGTGCCGCAAGTTGTTGCAGCATTTAATAGAAATAATCAAGCAATTGTAGCAGAAGCATTTGCTGGCGGCGCAAACGACGAATTGTTTGTGTTTGAATATGTAAACGCAGGTGAAGAATATATAACTGCAACTGCAACTGTTATTGGTGCAGGTGCTAATGCTAGTGTAGAATACACTGACTTTAGAGATGGCGGAATATTTGAAGAACGACTAATTAGTGCAGACGGTTCTAGTAGAGCAGGTGGTGCAGGATACCTAAGACGTCAAGGTAACTCACAAGAAACTGCTGACGCATCAAGTACACTCAAACTTGCTGCTACTGACGTTACACAGTTTGATACTGAACTATTAGGAATGAGAGTTATTATTACAGATGGTACAGGAGTAGGTCAATATGGATACATAGACGGATTTACATTTGCAACAAAAGAATTAACAGTTAGAAAAGACAGTGATGACTCTGCAGGATGGGATCACATTATTCCAGGAACACCGTCAGTTGCAGCATTTGACTTAACTACACGATATAGAATCGAACCAAGAGTAACTGTTCCGGCCCCAGCATATAGCACATCTAGTGCTAGTTTATTTACTAACAGAACATATGTTGATATGGCATTTGGCGGAATAACTGAAACATATACCGGTGTTACTGGCGGCGGCAATCTAATTTGGAGGGACGACAATCAAACTAGAATTATAGTAAACTCGATAGTTAGTGATGTGGCAATTCAGTTTGATGCTGTTCTATCGCTAAATCCAACAGTGCCTTTTGATATAAAAGGCAGAACTTCAGGAGCAACCGTAACAATAACTGCAATTAGTGCTAACACAGGAGAAATAATCGAAGTTGATGTAAACTCCGGCGGAAATAGTTTTCAAACAGGGGAAGAAATTGATTTAGTTCTTGAATCAGGTACTGGTAATATATTTGACGGCGTTGCTTCTAATACTGAATTTACAGTAGTTAGAAATGGCATTGAATATGATGTAACTATTACTTCTGACGGAGCCGGATATACAGTTGATGATAAGATTACTATACTAGGAACAGCATTAGGAGGAACAACTCCGGCAAATGACTTAACAATTACAGTAACTGATGTAACCGATGACAGTACAAGTAGTATTTTAACATTTACTACCGCTGGCACAGGCCGAGGCGGACGTTTTGTATCATTAACTAGTGTAGAAAATGCTAGATACAGTGACGATGGGTCAAACTGGACAGAAGTTACAATACCATTTAATGCTACAATGACAAGTTTAGCAGCTGGCAATAATAGATTTATTGCAACAGCATCTGGAGAAGCTAAAGTAGCATCTAGTTTAACAGGCATTACCTGGAGCGAAGCAGCACTACCATTAAGTGCAGCATGGACAGATAGTGTATACGGCAACGGTAAATTTGTCCTAGTAGCAACAGACACTGATGTTGTAGCAAGCAGTGCCGACGGTGTTAACTGGACTACAGGAAGTATTCCAAACGACACAGACGGCGGCGTAGACAGCACTACTAGTGTATGGTCCAGTGTAACTTATGGTAACGGCAAGTATGTTGCAATATCGTCAAGTGACGGCGCAACGGCATCAAGTACAGACGGTGTTACATGGTCTAGACACGACAGTGCAATAGACTTTAACTCGAACTATGTTGCCTACGGTAATAATAGATTTGTTGCAGTAGCGGCGGCCGACGGCGAAACTGCTTACAGCTTTGACGGCATAACTTGGTATACTAATGCAAATACATTCAGCGACACATCAAGTATAACATTTGAACCTAATAATATTAAATATGCAAATGGTGTGTTTGTTGTAGTTGGTTTAGATACAACTGCTGCAACTAATATTGCGTTTACTAGTGAAGATGGTGTATTATGGACACAACGAGTAATGCCATCCACTAAATTATGGAGCGCATTAACTTATGGAAATAATCAATGGTTTGTAAAAGCAAACGCAGCTGATACCGATGCCGTTGCATTATTAAATGTAGGCGCTCGTGCTAAGTTTAGAGCAGAAATTGATGTAGGATCTATTAGTAACATTAGAGTATTCGATCCTGGAAGTGGATATGACGAATCAAATCCGCCTGTATTAACAATTACAGATCCTAATGTTACGTTTGAAGCAGCTACTGAAAGTAGAATTGGTAATAAAGTACTTGCACAGCCAGACTTTATTAATCGAGGTTCAGGATACAGAAAAACTACAAGCACTATTGCAATTATCGGCGATGGATTTGCTGATATAATTCCTGTAGGCAACGTTCTTACAGTGTCAGGCATAATTACAATACCAAGTCCAGGCGTACAAATTCAGATTGCAGGTATTGAAGACCCCGAAGCTCTTGTGCCAGGGACTTTAGCAACCTTTGCAGGCGTAACTGTAACAGATTTAGGCGACGACGGAACAGGCAACGAAACGAAATTAGTACAATTTCAAATTTCACCTAGACTTGATGTAGAATTTGTTGTACAACAGGGTACTGAAATAACACTTCGAGAAAGATTTAGTCAATGTCGAGTTTCGGGACACGATTTCCTTGATATTGGCACAGGAAACTTTGAACAAACAAACTATCCTACTATCTATGCTGGGGGGAACTTCTTTACTGCTGCACCAGAAAATGAAGTGTACGAAGCAAATGGCGGCATAGTGTTTTATGTAAGCACAGACCAAGACGGTAACTTTAGAACAGGTGAATTGTTTAGTGTACAACAGGCTACTGGTATTGTTACTATTAGTGCTGAGTTCTTTGATTTAGATGGTCTAAGCGAACTATCACTTGGCGGTGTTAGATTAGGCGGTTCAGGAACAGTTGTTAATGAATTCTCAACAGATCCGACATTTGCAGCAGATAGTAATAACGTTATTCCTACGCAACGGGCTATTGTATCATTCCTTTCGAATAGGTTATCAGTAGGTGGCGAAAGTTTAGAAGTTAATAAATTACAAGCTGGTAGAGTATTATTAGGCGGATCACCAGAAAACGAAATTAATACTATTACTGGACAATACGTTATTATACCTTCAGATGTTGTATTTGATGGCACTTTTGAAACTAATGATGGCGAAGGTAACATAACAACAGAACAAACAGCAATATCAGGAACAATAGTTAGTCAAATGTTGTTCCTCAAAGGGTTCGACGAATCCATGCAGTAATGCACAAAAAAACATATTAGATAAATACATTAAGTTGGAGTTAACAGAAAATGGCAGAATTTAAACTAGGTAGAATTAGATTTGTATGGAAGGGCAATTGGGCCGCCGACAACATCTATTACCAAGATGACGTTATCGCATTTGGCGGCAAAACATACATTTGTACGATAGGACATACTAGTCAAACAGATTTCTTTTCAGACTTAGACATTGTCCCATCTAAATGGAATCTAGTAAGTGACGGACAAACTTGGAAGGGCGACTGGACTGTTGATACTGACTACGTAGTTAACGACATAGTTAGTTACGGTGCAAGATTATATATTGCTAACACTAAACACACTAGTGCTGCTACTGCTGTTGACGCAACAGACGGCTTAGAAGTTGATTTAGCTAAATGGGACGCATTTGCTGAAGGTCTAGACTGGCAAGGTGATTGGTCTACTAGTACAAGATACCGCATTAATGATTTTGTAAAATATGGCGGCTCTACCTATGTATGTAATACATTACACGTTTCAACTGCAACTGCCGCAGATGGACTAGAAAATGATATTTCCAACTGGGACGTATTTAATCAAGGATTAGAATACAAGGGCGAGTGGACTGCTAGCACAAGATACAAATATAATGATCTAGTAAGATACGGAGCAGGGGTTTGGATTTGTACTACAGCACATACAAGTACAGTAGATTTAGGAACTGACGGAGAAAATTGGAGTCAATTTGTTGAAGGATTCCAGTATGAAAATGACTGGAGTCCAGTTAGAGGATACCAATCAGGCGATGTTGTTCGTTACGGCGGAAATCAATACATTGCAAGAACTAACCATATAGAAGTTATTCCTGGTCCACAAAGTGGCGCAATTACAAATATTACACAAGATACTACTGCAAGAGCCACAAGTGCCGGACACGGTCTAGCAGATGGCAGACAAATTGTAATTACTAATGTTGAAGGAATGACCGAAATTAATGGTTTAACTTTATACATAGATGTAATTGACGCAAATAACTTTGATTTATATGCAGATGCAGAACTAACAGTTCCGTTAGATTCGGTTGCATTTACAACTTATTCATCAGCTGGTACTTATTCTTCAGAATCACCAACCGAGTGGGATCTATTTACAGAAGGTTTCCGCTTTATTGGAGACTGGAACGATGACAGTGCTAATACACACTACAAAGTAGGTGAAGTTGTGCGATTAGGTGGATTTACTTATGTATGTATACTAGATCACGAAGAGGGTCAACAACCACCTGACCCAGTATACTGGAAACTAGTAAACGAAGGTTTCCGTTGGAGAGGCGAATGGTTAGACGATCAAGAATATTATGAAGGTGATGTTGTACGTTACGGTGATAACAGTTACTATTGTACACTATATCACATCTCAGAAGGTGATGATTACTCAACAGAAACACTTATACAACCAGGCGGCGGAGCACAGGGCAGTCGACCAGATTTAGCCGATAGCGGGCAGTACTGGAGCGTTCTAGCTATAGGTTCAGAAGCTAGTGTACTTACTACAGCAGGCGACTTAGTTTACTATAGCGGAACTGCACCAACAAGATTGCCAATCGGCCTTGAAGGACAAGTATTAACTGTAGGCAACGAAGGCGTTCCTAACTGGGAATTTTTACAATCAATTGAAGATGTTTACTACGTTGCAGAACACGGTGTTGACAGGGCATTTCCTGAATCAGGCAGCAGTATTGATCGTCCATTTAAATCAATACGATATGCATGTGAGCAAATTGAAAAAGGTCCAAAGAATCCTAATGCACAACACTTATTAGAAATGAATAGAGTGTTTATTCAAGAAGAAGTTGGATCTTGGATCAATTATCAAATTGCTAATGCAGGCGGTTCGGGCATTTGGGATTCGTTTGTATACGGTGAAGACAAATGTAAACGTGATGTTGGATATATTGTTGATAGACTAAAATGGGATATTGGTCACGGCGGAAACTTAAAAACAAGAGCAGCAGCACTTTCGTTTGTTAACGGATTTAGTGCGCTAGGTGAACTTTCAGATTCATCAGAAGACAAAGTTTACGGCGGAGCAGGACTAGCAGGCGAAGCGGCACAATCAGTTGCAGCTTATGCTCATATGTTAACAGTTATTGATGCAGTTCTTAATAATACAGCACCGGCCACACTTTACCAAAATGTAAGTGATGATAGTACAGCAATTGTTGATCAATTTACTAGTGCAACTCTTGTATCAGAAACAGGTGTTTCTGCTAAAATTACAAGTTTAGTTGGTATAATTACAACAACAATTACAGCTGGAAATACTAGCGTAATTCCTGCTCGTGATGTTCCTCAAACACTAGTTAAAGTATCTACAGGTGAACACTACGAAGTTCTACCTATCAGAGTACCAGCATACTGTGCTATACTTGGCGACGAACTGCGTTCAACAAAAATTATTGCACAAGGAGCAACAACCCCGACAACTGATACACCAAACACAGTAGCAACATTTGATAGAATTGCTGAAGTTGTAAAGTCAATTGTTACAGGATCAACGGTTACAGCATCTACAAATAATGTTGAGCCACAAGATCAAAACTGGCCATATGCAGTAGCTACTCAAGCAGACACTGTAGAAAGTCTAGTAGATACAATAAAGTATCAAATTGACTATGGTTTACATACTATGAGTGCAGGGTATTACACTGATCCTATAGGCTTTACTTCAGCATTAGAAAATGCTAGAATCAACCTTTTAGCTAATATACCGTTTTTACAAGCAGAAGTAATTGCATATTTAGATACTGAATATCCAACACTGAAATACGGTAAAACCGACAGTCGTCGAGACACTCGATTTATTATTGATTCTTTAATTTACGATTTAACATATGGCGGCAACTCAATGGCTGTAATAACCGGACTAGCATATTGGGACGGCGATGACGAAACTTTTGATCAATTACCGGCATCTATTAAAACACAAACTATCGCAGCAATTAACTATTTAAAAACTACGGCACAAAGCGTTGCTGGAAACGTAATTATTGCAAGCCCAAAACAAACTGCGGTATTACAAAATTCAGTAAGTTTATCAGCAGGTAGTATTACTGAAATTGCAAACAATATTGAAGATATTATTGATATTATTAACAATGGACCAGATGCTGTAGGCGACTCGACTACATTAGTTAATCCGACACTAGCAGACGGTGTTAACTCAACAACAGCACTGATTGCTGCTAAATCTGCTCTAGATGCAGCAACAGCTGGAATTAAAACTGACACAACTAGCTGGATTACAGCGAACTATCCTACACTAGTATATAACAGCACTAAGTGTGAAAGAGATGTTGGTAAGATATTAGAAGCAGTAGGATTTGACTTTGCTATAAACAGTAACTACAGAACACTCAAAGCAGCACATGCATACTTACGTAAAACTGCTGTCGAAGTGTACACTGGTGGACAGAAAGCACAAACTAGAGCAGCAATTCAATATGCTCTACTAGATCTAACTGATGGTGCTATTGCTAATGTTGCAAGCGATGCAACTGCAATTGCAAGAATTACCGCAAGTGCAAGAATTATCGATGCTGTACTATTTGGTGCAACTAATGAAGGAAGTGTTTGCGTAACTGATGATCAAAATGCATACTATGCAATGCTACAATTAGAACGCAACAGAGAGTTTATTGCAGCTGAAGTAACTGCTTGGATCAATGTTCAAATTGCTGCTGCGGGCACAGGCAATATTTGGGAAAATTATACATACGATAGTGCATTGAGTTTACGTGACGTAGGCTACTATATTGATGCATTAAAATATGACCTAATGTGGCCAGGCAACTATGCTTCAAAGTATGTTGCACGTTTCTATAACAACAGTGTAACAGGGTCTCAAGAAGAAGATATGTTCTACTTAAGAGATGCTACAGGCGTAAGAAACTGTACTCTAGCAGGTTTAAACGGTCAACTATTACCAGAAAATGCATATGGTTATAGCAAAGTTAGTGCTGGAGCATATTGTTCATTAGATCCAGGCTGGGGACCAGACGATTTCCGCACTTGGATTATAACACGTTCACCTTACATTCAAGGTGTAACAACATTTGGTAATGCTGCTACTGGACAGAAGATTGACGGTGCTCTACACAACGGCGGTAATGACTCTATGGTGTCAAATGACTTTACACAAGTTATTAGTGACGGTATTGGTGCACACATTCTTAACAACGGTAGAGCAGAATTAGTGTCTGTGTTTACATATTACTCACATGTTGGCTATCTAGCTGAAACTGGTGGAAGAGTACGTGCCACAAACGGTAATAACTCTTATGGCGACTTTGGTTCAATTGCAACAGGTGTTGATCCAGACGAAACATCAGTAACAGCAGTAGTTGATAACCGCACACAATATAATGCAACTATATCACAAGTTAATGTAGATAATGTTCAGATACTGAATTTAGAATATACTCATGCAGGTAACAACTACACTGAAGCTACAATTAATATATTTGGACCAGGTGATAATGAAGAATTAGTAGTAGACGAATTCCGTGACGGAGCATTTAACTATGCTTACGTAGATCAAAATGCAAATCCAGATATTCCACAGGGCGGTAGCGGTTACGTACTAGCAAGTAACGTTGCACAAAGTGGTAGTACAACAAGTATATTCCTTAGTGCAACAGACGGTGCATTAAGTAGTGCATACCCTGGTATGAAAATTTACATCACTGGCGCAGCAGGCATCGGACAATATGGTATCATTGCAACTTACAACGCAGGTACAAAAGAAGCTACAATTACTAGAGAAAGTGACGGAGTTGCAGGTTGGGATCATGTTGTTCCTGGAACAACTATTGTTGCTCCTAATAGTTCATCAACTTATCAGATTGAACCAAGAGTTGCAATTACTGCTCCTACAAACGCAAACGCAGCACACACCTTGTCAACATCTACTACTTGGTATGATGTAGAATATGTTAGAACATCGGCTCAATATACAGGAGTTAGTCAAACTGGCGGTACTGGAACAGGAGCAACCTTTGATATCACACGCAACGGCGGGAAATATTATTTAACTACTAATACAGTAGGCACCGATTATACACGCTTAGATCAGCTTACAATACTAGGCTCAGCAGTAGGTGGTGTAACTACAGCTAATGACATTACTATAACTGTAACCTCCGTAAACAGCGTTACAGGTGCCATTGTAGACTTTGACTTTACAGGATTAGCACAACGGGGTAAATTCCTTGCAGTTGGTGCAGGCACCAACGGTGCAGTAAGCATAGACGGCAACACCTGGACAGCAGAAGTTCTTCCTGCACTTGGTTCAGGAAACTGGTCAAGTATTGCAGATGGACTACAAGATGATGGATCGAGTACATTCCATCCTAGCATAGCAATGGTAGTTGCAGATGGTGATTCAACAGTTGCATATAGTTCAGATACGGATACTTGGCAAACTACTACACTTCCTGGAGCATTTAATGCGACAGGTGAAAATACTGTAGCATTTGGACAAATTACAAGCGCAATTGCAAGATTTGTTGTTATTAGTGATTCAGATCAAGATGTTGTATATTCAGACAATGGCGGTACAACTTGGAGCGTAGCAGCTACAGCACTTCCTGCAACTGGATTTGGAGAAATGGTATACGGTGCAGGCAAATTTGTTACTATTAACAGCGGCACTACAAGCGTAGCATATTCAGCAGACGGTGTTAGTTGGACAGCAGCAACAGTACCGGCAAGTTTTGCAGCAGTAACAGACATTGTATGGGGCAACGGTAAATTTGTAGCACTAGGTGGTACAAGTGGTATTATGTATTCTTTAGATGGTGTTACTTGGGTTGATAATGCACTTACACTTCCGCTAACTGCTACAGAACGTAAATTATCATACGGTCAAGGTACATTTGTTATTACAAGTGATGATACAGATCAAGTTCAATACAGTCACGATGGACTATACTGGCAAGCATACACCCTAGTAACTACTATAGCCGGCGGCTACAATGCAATAGCATTTGGCAATCCTGCTAATGAAGGTAAGTTTGTAATACTACCAAATGCAGCAGGCACCGTCGGTAATACTGCTAAAATTAATACCCCTGCAAAAGGTAGAGCAAGTGTAGCTAATGAACAAGTGTTTGCTATTAGAATTACAGAGCCGGGTAGTGGTTATACAAGTGCACCGACTATTGCAATAACGGATCCTAACAACATTTATGATGTTAATTTAGTACCGCAAATTGGTAATGGAGTTTTAGCAAATCCAACGTTTACTAATAGAGGTACTGGATTTACTAGTGCAACTGCTGAAATTGATGCGCAACCCTCAAACGGTAATGCAGAATTTCCACAAGCTGGTAACTTTATTGCTGTGCGTAGATTGACACAACGTCCAGTAACTGGTTCAAACGTTGAGTTTGCAAGTTTACCAGGTCAGTTTTATAAACTAGTTAATGTTGTAAGTTTCTTAGGAAGCAACGACGGCAGTTATACTGGATTCTTACAGATATCACCAAACATTGCAGTAACCGACGATTTACCGGACGGAGATCCAGTAGAACTGCGTATTAGGTTTAGTCAAGTGCGTCTAACAGGACACGATTTCTTAGATATCGGTACTGGCGGATTTGCAGAGACTAACTATCCGGGTACACCAGTTAACACACCGGATCAAACTAAAGAAACAAGAGACAACAACGGCGGACGAGTATTCTATACTGCTACTGACCAAGACGGTAACTTTAGAGTGGGTGACTTGTTTACAATTGAACAGTCAACTGGTGTTGCAACGTTGAATGCAGATGCATTCAACATTGCGGGTCTACAAGAACTAAGTCTAGGCGAAGTTACACTAGGTGGTAACTCTGCAAGCATTACCGAATTTAGTACAGACCCGTTCTTTACAGCAAACAGCGATACAGTAGTACCAACACAACGAGCAGTAAAGGCTTACATCGAGTCACAGATTGGTGGTGGTGGCGCAACACTAAACGTTAACAGTGTTACAGCTGGTGACATATTCATCGGAGCCGACACTATAACTACACTCAGTGGAAGTCCGATAAATATAAATGCAAATGTAGTGTTTAGTGGAACAGTATTAGGACTACCACTAGCATACAACTACTTCCTGAGATAATTTAAATTGGAGATTCAAAAATGGCAAACGGAATATTAGGATCAGCAGATCTACTAGCAACAACGTATACAGGAGTGTATCTTGTTCCTGTAAGTACATTTAGTGTTGTTACAGTAAGTATCTGCAACAAAAATGCAACTAGCATTACAGTTAGATTAGCTGTAGCAAAAACAGACCCCACTGGTGTAACAATTCCAGCGGCAGATGATTATTTAGAATATGAAACAGAAATATTACCAAATGGTGTATTAGAAAGAACAGGACTTGTAATTGATGCAAGTAGACAGGTATATGCACGTTCATCAGCTGCCAACACAGCAGTAATGGTATACGGTATAGAAACCGCAACAGCGTAAGGGATAAGTCATGCCAAGAAAAATTACATCAGGAACAGTAGGGGGACAAGTTTTAGGAAATCTGTCTACACAAGCTAACACATTTCAGTCAGTTAAAGCCAACACTAACATTGTTTTTACTCCAGACGGTACAGGTGTTACACAATTTACCAAAGACATATATACCAGTTTAAATGCTGGTGTTAGATTTGGCGATGGCGACACTAATTATGCTTTAATTAAAGCACCATCTAACCTGTCAGCAAACTACACACTAACATTACCAGCAGACGACGGCACTGCAAATCAATCACTAACTACTAACGGCAGTGGTGTTTTAAGTTGGGCATTGCCTGCACTTATTATAACAAACAGAACTGCTGCTGACGGCAACACATACTATATTGCCATGGCAGATAGTACTAGTGGTACAGAAGACACACTAAGTATAGCAAGTGACAGATTGACATTTGTTCCGAATCCAGGCAGACTAAGTGCTGCTGAGTTAAGATCAACTGCTAACACAGCATCAACTTCAACCTCAACTGGTTCACTTGTGGTTTCAGGCGGCGTAGGAATTGGCGGACAGATGACTGCTGTAAGCATTGTTGAAACATCAAGTATTACACTTAAAGAAAATATTAACCCTATACAGAATGCACTGGCTAGTATTTTACAACTAAAAGGTGTTACTTACGATCGACTAGATAATAATGAACACGAAAGCGGTTTGATTGCTGAATGGACCGAAGAAGTTTTACCTGAATTAGTTACACGTGACGGTGATAATAATGTTGTAGGCATTAAGTATACCAAACTAACTGCTTACTTAATTGAAGCAGTTAAAACACTAAAACAAGAAATAGACGAGTTAAAGAACAAGTAATGGCCATACTAAAAAATACCACTATTAGCGATACTGGATTTCTACAGTTGCCTGCGGGTACAACTGCACAGCGTCCCGGCGCTGCTGCTGGACAGATGCGATACAATACCACTACAGGTCAAGCAGAATTTTACAATGCTGGAGTAGCAGCCTGGGTGGGCACACCTGCAACGGGTGTTGTTGCCACAGGTGGCACTGTGTATGATGTGGATGTAGAAGGAACTACTTATAGAGTACATGTGTTTACTACTACAGGTAATAGTTCTTTTACTGTGTCACAAAATGGCCCAGTTGAATATTTAATTGTGGGCGGCGGCGGTAGCGGCGGCAATGATCATGGCGGTGGCGGTGGCGGTGGTGGCTTGATACAAGGAACTACTACAGTAACACCTCAAGTATATACAATTACAGTAGGCGCGGGCGCAGCGAGTGCTCCGGCAGTTAGAAATAACACAACTTCTAGAGGAACAAATGGTGGAACCTCTAGCGCATTTGGAGTCACTGCACTAGGCGGCGGCGGCGGCGGTGGTTCTAACGGCTCAACATCAAGTAACGGTCGTTCCGGCGGCAGCGGCGGTGGTTCTTCAGGATTCGGCAGTCCTCGAACACCAGGTTTAGGAACTTCCGGACAAGGAAACAACGGCGGCACCGGCGGAAACAATGCACCAGACTATCAAGGTGCTGGCGGTGGCGGTGCCGGTGCACAGGGTGCCAACGGTGCTAACCCAGGAGTAAACTCTTATGGCGGCACAGGAATAGCAAGTAGTATTTCTGGAAATCTACAATTTTATGGCGGTGGCGGCGGTGGCTCCTCGTCTTATCAGAGTAGTAATGGAGCTTACGGTAGCGGCGGGGCCGGCGGTGGCGGCCACGGCGCTACTAATAATTTAACACCTATTATACCGTTATCTCCTGCTAAAAGCGGAGTTCCAAATACTGGTGGTGGTGGTGGCGGTGCTAACCGCTACGCAGCAGGCGGTAGCCAACACCTGGGGCCTAGCATTGGTCCTTCTGGCGCTGGTGGCTCAGGCATAGTGATCATACGTTATCCTCTGCGTCAAGAAAATCCTATTAACGACATTCCTAAAGTGGCAGGAGATGGACTAGTACTTGACTTAGACTTTTCAAAGCCTACGGTATATTCAGGATTAGGCACTAGTGTTACTGATTCAAGATTAAATGGCATTACCGGAACATTGGTGAACGGACCTGTGTTTACAGATGCCAGGACGCATAGAAGTAATTTTGAATTTAATGGTACATCAAGTCATATTGATATAACCCCTATTCCTAGAAATACATCATTTACACTAGAGGCGTGGGTATACAGTAGAAATGTAAGTTTGCAAAGACAATACATTTACACACAACAAGCTAATCCGCCAACACAAGCAAATTTTACGTATATGGATAGACAAGGCATGATGTTTAGTGAAAATATTTTACAATGTCAATTTTTAAACACTGATGGAGTTGCAGGAACGATTACCAGCAATCAAACGTTTTCTAATAATACTTGGTATCACATAGTAGTAGCCCATAATGGCACTACGGCAAATATGTACATTAATGGTAATAGAGATATTGGAGCTACTTTAACAGGCACACAAACTACAGCAATACCTAACGTAAATCAAGCAAGAATAGGTAGAAGAGGTGATGTAAACGGTGACGATTATTTTAACGGATATATTTCTCAAGTTAAAGATTACAATCGAGCATTATCAGCCCAAGAAATACAAGACAACTACAACGCTACAAGATGGAGATTTGGAGTCTAAATGGCACAACTTAAAAACACAAACATATCAGACACTGGCAATTTAAGTCTGCCGCAGGGCACCACTGCCCAACGACCTGGCTCGCCTGTTGCTGGTATGATACGATACAACACCACCGTTTCTGATACCGAATACTATGACGGCGCTGCTTGGCGATCTATAAGTGATTCAAATCCCGAAGCCACAGGTGGTACCATAGTGGACACAGACATAGGCGGTGTGGCTTATAGATTACACTTGTTTACTAATACTGGAAATACTACATTTACTGTTACAAAAGGTGGAGAAGTTGAATATTTGATTGTAGCCGGTGGCGGCGGCGGGGGATCAAGACATGCAGGCGGTGGCGGAGCAGGTGGCTTGTTGACAGGCTTTACCACGGTTACGCCCCAATCATACACTGTCACCGTTGGTGCAGGTGGTCCTTCTTTTTTCACACCAGGCCAGACCATAGGTTATGATGGCGAAAATGGTGCTAACAGCAGTGCATTTGGATTTACTGCTGATGGAGGCGGCGGAGGCGGCGGAGCCTCCTCGAGCGGCGGCAATGGTAAAGCCGGTGGTTCGGGCGGCGGCGCGCGTGAAAATACCAACCTTATTGGAGGAGCAGGTACAGTAGGTCAAGGGTTTTCCGGTGGCGACGGTAACACTTCGGGCACGTGGGCAGGTGGCGGCGGTGGCGGTGGTTGCGGACAAGCAGGACAACATGGCGGCAGTGGTGGTAGGGGGATACCAAGTGGCGGAAATGGAGGAAATGGACTACTACTTAATATTAGCGGAGTCAATACTTTTTATGCAGGTGGCGGAGGTGGTTCAACGTATGGCAACTCTACATCGTTATCTCTAACAGTAAAAAATCACGGAATTGGGGGACTAGGCGGTGGCGGAGCTGGACAAACAGTAAGAGGAATAGACGGTACACTAAACACCGGAGGCGGCGGCGGTGCAGGTAGTTCAAATGGAGATGCTACTGGTCAGGGCGGGTTTGGTGGTTCAGGCATTGTGATCATACGCTACCGCAGAAATGCATCAACCGTAACAAGTCCCGACCAAGTAGGAATAAGTAGCCTGCCTTTCACATCTGGACTAGAGGACGCGTTGATCTCTAAAACAAGGTTATTGGTTTATCTTGATGCAAATAACCAAACCAGCAACCCAGGAACAGGAACTGCATGGAATGATTTAAGTGGTAACGGATATAACGGACTTTTACAAAATGGACCTAGTTTTAACAATTCTCTTCCAAAATCTGTAAGATTTGATGGATTAAATGATTACATAGAGTTTACAAATCCCAGCAATAGATGGGCGTGGACTCCTAGTGACATTGGAAATAATACATTATGTTTTGAACTATGGGTAAAATCAACAGACACTAGCGGATTATATATATCTCGGCCGTGGAACGGGAGTGGACAGTATAATTACACACTCAATGCCAGTAGTCTTGGACTCCAAGCAGGAAGCACTTCAGCTAGCCGAGTCTTTTCAACATTAGCAACTGGTAATTGGGAATATATATGTGTGATCTTAACTCCTACTCAGGTTGGAATATACAGAAACGGATATATAAATTCGGCTTTTTCTAATCATGGTATGTCTGGTGGGGTTCCGAGCAGTGGCAATCCCAACCAGCCGTTAGCAGTAATGACATTATACCCATACGGCGGCAGCTGGGCCGGCATTGAAAGTTTTTCTATTCTTGGTGAAGTTGGAGTTTTTAGATCATATAACAGAATACTTTCTCCTGCTGAAGTTTTATCAAACTACGATGCACAAAAATTAAGGTTTAGATCATAATATGGCACAACTTATAAACACCTCAATCAACGACACAGGATTCCTACAGTTATCTTCAGGAATCACAGCACAGCGTCCTGCAGGAGCACAGCAAGGCCAGATGCGCTACAACACCACACTGGGACTGGTAGAGTGGTACGACGGTACTTATGGATCTTGGTTCCCTGCAGGTGTTGTATCACCCATAGCCACAGGCGGAACAATCACTAATATCACACAGGGCGGTGTAGGGTATCGTGTACACACATTTACTACTACAGGCACTAGTACTTTTACATTTACGAGAGCGGGCTTGGTAGAGTTTTTAATTGTGGCGGGTGGTGGAGCTGGCGGTGGCCGCCATGCAGGTGGTGGTGGAGCAGGTGGTGTATTAATAGGAATGACAACTTGTAGTCCTCAAGCATATACAGTTACAGTTGCTGTAGGAGGCACCGGTTTTTCTCTTAATTCTAGTTATGGTGGCCGAGGTAATAACGGCAAAGATTCTATGTTCGGCAATTTTATAGCATTTGGTGGTGGTGGCGGCGGCGGATATGCCGACGGTTTAGACACAGTGAGTGGAGCAAATGGTGGATCAGGTGGTGGTGGTGCAGGCGCTCGAGACTTATCAGGTTACACTCTAGCTCGTTCGGTAGCAGGCACCGGCACTCCAGGACAAGGTAATGCAGGCGGTTTAGGATCATTGATCAGCAGCCAGTGGCAAG
>Ga0222646_100197_pt1 | contig 19545 bp, 29 predicted proteins | sample AntAcemetagen293_FD_179819 | JGI IMG/M metagenome (GOLD analysis project Ga0222646, IMG submission 179819) | Saline water microbial communities from Ace Lake, Antarctica - #293 | ecosystem: Environmental > Aquatic > Non-marine Saline and Alkaline > Saline | place: Antarctica: Ace Lake | collected... | reverse complement strand
TTTGATGTATTCGGCCCCGCTGCCGTCCTGTTGGGTGTTTGCCCATGCAGCCGCGTCAATGATTGCCAGCACGTTCGAACCGTCTGGGATTGGATCAAAGTTACCACCGCCCCCGTCAAATTCTTTTGTGCCGCCATCCGTGGCGCTGCCGCCTTCGCTAAGATCCCAAAAAGCCATTTTATTCTCCTTCTGTTTCGGTTGTTGTTTCGGTTGTTGCCAGCCAGCTTTCGCCAGCCACAATATCAGCCCCGCCAAGCGCCGGGATAACCGCCGCAAGCGGATTAACGCCCGCCACAAATTCCAGCGGTTCAGTGATGCCAAAGCGGTTTTTGCTGACGTTGGCGGCGCAGGCGTGGACGATCAATTGACGGTCGCCCGTGCTGAAGGCTTTTTTGCGCTCGCCCTCATCGCCCTTTGTAAATGTTTCGAGTTTCAAGAACCCTACAACATCCACATCATCGACATATGGCGGCAGGGATTTGGCGGGCAGGCGCAACGAATAGCGCATATAGTCGTCACTGTCTGGCAGCCTCATCGTTTCAACATCTGCGTGCGCGATAAACACAACATGCATCCCGCGCTTTGTGTTAAGCAAACCCGCCGCTTTTCTGACACGCTGGTGCATTGCGACAACGGCTGAAGTCCCCGCCCCATATCCGCCGAGGGCTTGGTTGATGCTTTTGGCCTTTGGGTCTTGCGCCAAAACATCGGCCAAAAACATCCGTTCTAGCGCAGTTACGCTATCAATTACCAAAGTCTGATAATCATGATCGTCGTGGATTAGCGCCTTGAGTTGGTCCCACAGCATTGCGGTTCCGGACAGCACCGGGAAGGCATCGGGCCGATTTTGACGGGGTACGGATTGCATCCCATCCTCGGCACGAATAAAGATTGGCTTGGGGAATGTCGCGGCTAGGCTTGTTTTGCCCATTCCGCTATCTGCGCAAATCGTAACCAGCACGGCCCGATCCTGCGGCGTTTCAATTGAGTCCATAAGGCTCATTCTGTCTCTCTCTCTGCCCATTGGGCTTGCATGGCGGGTCATGCTCTAAATCCCGCCCTGTTGTTTTATGGCTTGCAAAACAGGTTGTCAAGCGGCATTTTGCGGCTTACAAGCGTTTCTATAACGCATCACGATTGAAGGGGCAAAAAATGGACATTGACGAAATCAGGGCAACGCTGGCTGATCGGCGGCTGGACATTGTATCGGAGGGGTCAGGCGTACATCGCAGCACCATTGCGCGCATCCGTGACGGAAAGACGGTTCCGACGTTTTACGTTGTGCAAAAGCTAATCGCATATTTTGAGGCAAACAAATGACCGCGCCGCCCGTTGCATCAGTAATAGTGAAAATGTCGGCGTCAATTGAACGGGCAATAAAGACTTGCCCGGTCGCTGCGTTTGAAATCATTTGCGCCGTGATCGAGGATGGTCGGGCCGGGTCGCCGTTGCCAGTCATTTCATCAACCGACGATGACGCGCACTGGTGGGCAGGGTTGGCCAACACGATTGAGTTAGAGGCGTATTTGTACGCAATCGCCTTGCGTTTGGCTGAGACTGAAATGCACAGCAAAACCCGCAAGCGCCTTGTGGCGAAATTATTTAACGGCATGGCTGCACACGATCAAGCGGCCTTTTTGTCATGGGCTAAAAAGGAAAAAACAGAATGAACGATGGGGATTTCGACGCTAGCGATTTTGCAGATTTTGACGCTAACGACTTTGGGTCTGATTACAAAGCACCCGCGCCTGACAAGACAGAACGTCCTGGCCCAGCGCTGCCGTTTTCGGTTGATGGTGTGGACCTGCAAACCCCGCCGGGATTTGTTGGTGAAATTGCAAACTGGATCGACGGGCAATGCCGCTATAAACGCCGCAACCTATCGGTGGCGACTGCCATTGTATCGGTGGGCAACATTGGCGGATTGCGGCATGTGGACGCCCGCGACGGGGTCACAGCAAACATGATGGCGTTTTGCGTGGCGGCATCGGCTACGGGCAAGGAAGCCGTGCAGCAAGCAATGGCGGAATTGCACCGGGCTGCGGGGCTTGGCGGCGCTATGCAAGGCGCGATTAAATCAGAACAAGAGATCATGCGAAACCTGATCGAGCATCAGCCCGCCTTTTATCTGGTCGACGAGGTTGGAATTTTACTCGGCAAGATCCGCAACGCGCAAAAGAAAGGCGGGGCGGCGTACCTTGAAGGCGTTTTCGGGGCGATCATGTCGGCCTATTCCAAAGCCAACACGCACCTATTGCTGGGCGGGGACATCAAGCGCGAGTTGCGCAAGATTTACGGGATGGCGCTTTCGCGGGCAAAAGACGACGGTGACGCGCCAACCATTGCCCGTGCGGAGCGCATGCTAGGGATGATCGACAACGGCCTAGAACGGCCCTTCCTGTCGCTGGTAGGGTTCACAACGCCCAGCACGTTCGATGGTATCATGGACGGCGAAACCGCCACGCAGGGCTTTGTGGGAAGGTCGATCATTGTAACCGAAAAAGACATCAACCCAGAGGCGCGGGTAGGTTTTAAGCGTGTGCCATTGTCGGACGGTTTGCAGATCCAGCTTGCCGCGCTTTACAACGGCGGGGCGTTTGACGCGATGCAAAAGGGATCGGCCAGGATCGAGCATTATGGCGATATGCAGGAAATCGGAACCACGCCTGAAGCTGACAAAATGTTGCTGGAGATTGCGACATGGTTGCACGGTTATGCGGACGATATGGGCGAGCATACGGGTGAGGCATCGGTGGCGATGATTCGGCGGTCTTATGAGATGATTGCCAAGATTAGCTTCATTCTGGGCATCCACGGCGGCACCAGAACGGCGGAGCATGTGCGCTGGGCCTTTGCTTATGTGAGGCAGGAGATCGACGCCAAGATAGCGTTGGTGTTCGCAAATGACAACGCCAAGGACCGGCCGGAGGAGTCGATTGCGGCGCGGTTAATGTCGTTTATTGACCCGGATAAGGGATGCAGCATATCGGTTTTGTCGAACCGTATCCGCCTGAAACCGGCTGCGCTTTTGCCGATTTTGGAGAAGATGAAGGCGTCAAAGATGATTGATGAGGTAAGCCGGGGCCGAAAATATCGGGGCAAGGCGGTCACGGTTTGGGTGACAATTCGCTCCTGATTAAAATTTAAGCAAACGCTCAATAAAACGCCTTTCGGGGCGTTTTTTTGGTTTTTGGGGCAAAGTGTTACACAATGTGTAGAATTAAAAGGGGTCATGTTTACGATTATTTCCTTTTGAAATCATGGTCTTAGGTCGGTTGTAAACATGTTAATCATAAACAGCCCCAGAGACACATATAAACCCCCTAGAGTTACCCCCTTTACACACCTCTCTAAGGATGGTTTTTGAGGTTAGAAAACAAGTATCTAGTATATAATAAATGATTAAAATAGACTTAACCCATTGTTCTTAGGGCCTTCTTTCTTAAACACGGCTGTGCAAGATGTGTTTAAAATGAATATCTTTGTTTTGGTGCGTTTTCCCCTTGCCCCGCGCGTTTTTAGCGTCTAGGGTAATTCTAAGGAAACGGCAAAAGCCACCAACCTAAGGAACTGACAAAATGAACCGCGAAGAAATCCTAGAAGCCGCATGGCAGGCCGTCACCGTCGATCGGGCTGCAACATACGGCGGAGCAGAGCAAAGCTTCGGCGTCATTGCCGCGTACTGGTCGGCGCACCTCGACACGCCAGTAAGTGCAACCGACGTGGCCGTGATGATGGGCCTGCTGAAAATCGCCCGCATCAAATCCAGCCCAGCACACGCTGACAATTGGATCGACCTTGCAGGCTACGCCGCTTGCGGTGGCGAATTGGCGGCTGGCAAATGACCCCCGACTATCATCTTGACCATCATCAAATCAAAGCCCTTCGCGCGTTCTGGCATAAATCGCGCCGCCAGGTTGTTTCTTGCACATCAGCGGACGTTGCCGCCCGGTCGGGCCTTAGCGCCGCAAATGTTGCCGTTGCCATGTGGAAACTATCGTTTCGCGAACTGGTCAGCGCAAAATCCCGTAAGGACCCACAAATCTACGACCTAACGCCAAAGGGCCGCAAAATGCTGGAGGATATGATAAAATGATATCGCACCCAAATAAATCGCCGGAGCAAATCCTCTGGCAGTCAGTCGTCTTGCGCGCATTGATCGACGCAACAGGCAATAAAGAAACAGAGCGCACTGAAGCCGACGCATGGATTAGGTTCGGCGGGAAAAAGTTCCAAGCCGTTGTGACTATGGCCGGGATGTGCCCCGATTTTGTGCGGGATGCTTATATCGCTGGCAAGGTAAACCCAGACCTGTTGAGATCTTTGGAGGAAAAACAATGACCCCAGACTTTTCACAGATCACAGCAGAAACCCGCCGCGCCTATCGCTACGCAGGCGGCGACCCTAACAACGCAATGTGGCTTTGGGAGTACCACAGCGGGCGGCGCAGGGGGCTTCCAGAGGGTGAGCGCCGAGACGTCAACGCCCACAGGGCCGAACGATTTGCGCAGATTACGGCAATTCTAAAAATTCACGGCCCGCAAACGGCGCTGCAAATTTCGGAACATATGCAAATCGACAAATCCAAGGCTAGCGATTGGCTTTTGCGGATGCACACCGATGGGGTGGTGAATCGCAAGAGTAAGCCAACGATGGGAACAGGCGGCTACGCTCTGTTCTACAGCGCTAAGTTGACACCACGGGCGGCAAGGGTAGCCAAAGTAAAGCAACACGCCTCTACGGGGCAAAATATGGGGGTATCATATGATGCAGAATGACAACGAGCCAAACACACTAGCAGGGCATAACTTGCAAGTGGGCGATGTGGTAAAAATGCTAAGTGACCCCCCGCGAGAAATAGACAGAATATCCGCTGATGGGAAATTATTTGACCGCCATGGCCGGGGGTTTTCGGCAGAATACCCATTTTGGATCGTTATATCCCGCGCCAAGCCCAAGCCCAAGAATGAAACGCAATTCGGGGATTGGGAAATCTGGAACGGCAAGGGCGAGCCGCCTACGGGTTTGGTGCAGGTGCATTGCCGTAATGAAACAAGGGAGGTTGCCGAGGCCTGCGACCCAATGAGTTCTGATATTTTCATATGGGAAAAGATCATCGCCTTCCGCCGCGTGATCGAACCAGTGCGGGGTGAGGTGGTGATGACGGGCCACCTAAAGCACTTCAACGCAGGTGGGCAAATGTCAAACGACACCCACAGCGTCACCCTACCCACCATCGACGGGAAGCTGGTCACTGGTGACGCCGTGCCTTGCAAGATTGAGGTGTTGACATGACCCAATCACGCAAAGACGCACTGCAAGACTCGCTGGCGAAGGTGGAGGCGGGGGAAGCGGCTGACAAATTTGGCAGCATGAGGGCGTATTGGTGCGCCGACATGCAGGTTGATGCAATGCGCGCCTACAGCGGTTCACTCGACGCCGCTTATGATCTGCATGAGGCGGTGTTGCCGGGGTGGTGGTATTCTTTGGATCGGAAAACGGCATACATTACCAATGGCGAAGATGGTTCTTGGTTTACCGCATACTCATGCAACAACCCCGCCCGCGCATGGCTTATTGCAATCATCAAAGCCCTAATCGCGGAGGCTGACGCATCGCCTGACCCTTTGCGATAATGGGGCGGATTATGCGGAAAGTGCCGGGTGTGTCACCCAAACCCCGCAAGCCCGGCAAACCGTCTTCCTTGCGGCGAGGCCGGGCAACCAAACGAAATAAACGAAACGAGGGCAGATTATGATTGTGAAACTAACAGGCGTGGGCGGAAAGCGCAGCGCAGACCGGACAAACGAATTAATTGACGCAATGAAGGACGCAATATACGACAACGCAGTTGGACTAAGCCTTGCCACTGTGATCGGGTGCATTGAGTTGGTAAAGGCGGATATTATTAAGGAACAAACGGATGAGTAAGCGAAGAGCCGGAAAACAAGGCCGCAAATCCATTCCCGCAACAGCCGTAACAGTGGCCCCATCACCCTGGGATATGGGCGCATCTGGGCACGCAAACCAAGACCGAATGACAATTGAGGCACGCGCGCACGTTGAAGTCGAAACCGGCGAGGCAATAAACCCAAACGGCGTCAAGGGCCGTCGGCGCAAGTCTTGGGTGGAAGAATATTACACCAAGGGCAAGCTGTCCGGCGAAGGTCTTGCAGCAGCATATCGCCTTTATGCAGCCTATCAGGGGCATCCAGCAAAAGACCCTATCGCGGCAATTGACGACGTGCGGGTGGGCGGATGTAGCGAACCCATGGCAACACTGATCGACAGCAGGCGTGAATACTACACAATGCGCGCCAGCATCCCCATCGATTGCCTGCCCATCGTGGCACACGTTGTGCTAGACGATAACCCGCTGCGATCAATGCAAGGGCGGAATGGCGGCAATGATGCCCAACGGTTTGCAATGCTGGATCGGGGTCTGTGTGCTATGTGTTGACATGTCCCGCTCAATCGGTTATTTTTGGCATAATCAGATGAAATGCGGGCGGGGCAACCTTGCCTGCATTTCGCGTTGCGGCGGGATGCCTTAACGATAGCAAAGGCGGGATGCCTAAATGACAATCACACCAAAACAGCAACGGTTTGCCGACGAATACCTGATAGACTTGAACGCGACACAGGCCGCAATCCGCGCCGGATATAGCGTAAAGACCGCAGAACAGCAGGGAAACCGACTGTTGGGAAATGCTAAGGTCGCGGCTTATATCGCATTGGCGCAAGCAAATAGATCCGAGCGAACCGAAATAACGCAAGATTATGTCCTAAGCAGCATCTTTTCCACAATGGAAAGATGCAAGCAGGCCGAGGCAGTTTTTGATCGACGCGGCGAGGCAGTTTTGGTTGAAACACCGTCAGGCGGTCTTGCCCCCTCGTATACATTTAACGCAATGGGCGTTTTTAAGGGCGCTGAATTGTTGGGCAAGCATCTTGGCATGTTCTCTGGTGACGCGCCGCAAGTAACCATCAATCTGCCATTCGACGGATGGGAGACTAAGCGTGCGCAACCCAATCCGCCTGACGCTGACTGAACCGCAAGAGCGGTTCCTAATGTCAGAGGCCAAGCACCCGGCGTTTGTGGCGGGGTTTGGCGCGGGCAAGTCGGAGATTATGGCCTATGCGGCGCTAGGGGACGCGGCACACAGTGCAACAGCGCTTATAGGGCTATATGCGCCCACCTATGACCTTGTGCGGCTTATCACGGGGCCGCGTATCTGCGCCAAGCTGGAAGAGCAAGGCATCCCGCATCGGTGGAACAAATCGGAAAACGTGATCTATACCAATTGGCCCCGCTTTGGTGACTTTCTAATGCGGACAATGGACAACCCCGAAAGAATTGTAGGCTACGAAACATACCGCGCGCACGTTGATGAACTCGACACGCTAAAGGTTGAGAATGCCCGCAAGGCGTGGAACCAAATTATCGCGCGAAACCGCCAACGGCCTGAGGGCATCAAGCGGCCATTCAATCGCGTTTCGGCATACACCACGCCAGAGGGCTTTCGCTTTGTCTACGAACGTTGGGCCAAGCAGGCAACGCCGGGATATGAGTATTTCCAAGCGCCAACATACAGCAACCCGTTTTTGCCAGAGGACTATGTTGAAAACCTGCGAAACAGCTTCCCCGGCGAATTAATTGACGCCTACATCGAAGGCCGCTTTGTTAACCTAACCAGCGGCACGGTTTACAGATCATATGGGCGGGAAGTGAACCGCAGCCAAGAGAATATCCAGCCTAACGAGCCGCTAAAGATCGGCATGGACTTTAACGTGGGCAACATGGCCGCGTGCGTGTTTGTGCAGCGCGGCAAGAATTGGCACTGCGTCGATGAATTAAAAGGCGGGGCAGATACCCCGGCAATGATCCAGACAATCAAGGCGCGGTTTGAAGGCCACCACGTCACAATCTATCCCGACGCAAGCGGGGCCAATGCCAGCAGCAAAGGCGCGTCATTGTCCGACATCGGGCTCTTGAGATCCGCAGGCTATGCCATACGGGCAAGGGCCAGCAATCCGCGCGTTAGGGACCGCATTAACGCGGTGAACATGGGCTTTCATGGCGGAATGGTTTTTGTAAACCCCGACACATGCCCCGAAACGGCGCGTTGTTTGGAACAGCAGCCGTATGACAAAAACGGCGAACCGGACAAGACAAGCGGGCTAGACCACCAAAACGACGCCTTTGGCTATCCAATCGCCTATGAAATGCCAGTTATCAGGCCGACAATGACAGCCGCGCCGCTGCCGTTCTAAAGGATTATCAATGCTTGACACCGTAGCAAAGCAGACCGACGCAATGGCCGCAATGGTGCAAGCATCGGCCAAGGGCCGCGCGCTAATGTCTGGCACCGCCGGGATGCGCAAGGAAGGGCAAGCATACCTGCCCAAATTCAAGGCCGAGGCGTCTGACGACTATCAAGCGCGCCTGCATTCGTCCTGGCTCTTTAATGCGCTGCGGAAAACCATCAAAGATATGACGGGCCGGGTGTTTGATAATTCCGTTGAGATTACCGAAGCGCCGCAACAAATCATCGACATGGCCGAAGATATCGACATGCAAGGGCGCGACCTAAGCGTATTCGCGGCTGAGGTGTTTAAGGACGCGTTTGTGCCTGGCGTTTCGTATATCATGGTTGAGGCGCCGCGCCGGGATGCTGACACCACGCGCGCACAGGCCGCTGTGCAGGGCTTGCGCCCGTATTTGGTACACCTGCGGGTGGAGGACGTGCTGGGCTTCCAGACGGGCTTGTTTGGCAACGTGCTGGCCTTGGCGCAATTGCGCATTATGGAAAGCGTGACCGAGCCAAACCCCAAGGATGAGTTTTCGCAGATTGAAACCCCGCAAGTGCGGGTTTTGGATCGACTGCCCAACGGCGTTCAAGTGCGGCTGTACCGCGAAGACATCAAAAAGCATTGGGCGATTGTGGACGAATACACAACCGAAGCGCCAGAAATTACGGTTATCCCGTTCTATGCCCAGCGCACCGGGTTTTTCACGGGCGAGCCTGTCCTAGAGGATCTGACCGACGTAAATATCGCGCATTGGCAATCGCAGTCTGATCAACGCAATATTTTGCATTTTGCCCGCGTGCCGATCCTGTTTGCATCTGGCCGGGGTGATGATGAACCGCTAACCATCAGCGCAGGCACGGCGGTCACATCGCGGGATCCGGCTGCAACGCTGCAATGGGTGGAGCATAGCGGCAAGGCAATCGACAGCGGGCGGCAGGATTTGAAAGACCTTGAATTCCAAATGCAAACGCTTGGCTTGCAATTGCTGGTTGCCCGCGCGCAATCCGCAACCGGCGCGGCGCTGGATGCCATCAAGGAAACCAGCACGCTTGCAATGATGGCCGACAGCCTGAAGGACGCGTTGGAGCAGGCGCTTGAATGGATGGCTTTTTACGCGGGCCTTGGCGAGGTATCCATCACGATTAACGTTAACAAAGAATACGGCGTGACGATGATGACCCCGCAAGAGGTGACAGCCATGCAAAAAGACGTGCAAATGGGCTATCTGACGCTGGAAACGTATTTTGAGGAGCGCAAACGGCGCGGGGTATTGCGTCCTGATCTGGACACGGGCGCGGAAATGGATGCGCTTGCATCGGCGGCCCCGGCAATGACGGGCGAGCCTTTGGGATTGGGGGAATAGCTGTGGGTGATGGCTGCGAAACATGCCGCGACTTGCTGAATGAGGCGTTAAATTTAGCGATACGTTCCGAACAATTTGAGGAACAGCACCGCAGGGCATTGACGCTTGCGGCGTCTCTGGACCCTGATGCGTGGCAGGAGAGCGGCCAGTTTTCTAAACATGTTGACCGGCACAACGCGGTTTATCCACACGCCAAGATTGCGCCAGCGTCCGCAACAATGCACTTATGGGTTCAAGACCAATACGACAAAGATCTTGCGTCGTGGACACATCGCGCACGGGCGCACATGACGCAATGCAAAACATAAATAGAGGAATTCTGATGGCATACATGAAAAAGCGCAAGCCGAAGAAGTGAACCAATGGCAAACGTAAACACCGAAATCCTTGACGCCATCACGGGCCGCGCGCTGGACCTGCAACGGCTGACGGCGGGCCAGCTAAAGGACTCGGCGCGGTTTCTAAAGGCGCTGGAAGGCGACATCGTGGCGCAACTTGCCAAGATAGACCCAACAGGCATTGGGGCACCAACACGGCAGGCGGCACGGCTGGAAAAGCTGCTGGCGCAGGTTAAGGACACAATCCGCAACGCATATCGCGGCGAAAGCACGCGCCTGGTGGGCGAGTTGCGGGAACTGGCGGACATTGAAACGGCCTTTGCGAAAGCATCCATCAACCGGGCGGTGGGTGCCGAACTGATCACAACCAGCGTAACACGCGGGCAACTCGCGGCGATTGTTGACGGGGTGCTGATCCAAGGCGCGCCAGTGTCGGATTGGCTATCACGGCAGGCGGGCGACACGCTGCAACGTTTTACGGACACCATGCGGCTGGGCATTGCAGAGGGTGAGACGAACGCCGCGCTGGTTCGGCGCATTCGGGGCGGCACGCAAAACGGCGATATGGTTCAAGGCTTTATGGACGTATCGCGGCGCAATGCGGAAAGCCTAGTGCGGTCGGCAACGCAAGCCGTATCGCAAAAGTCGCGGCAGGGGCTGTATGAGGCCAATCAGGATCTGGTCAAGGCGCTGCAATGGGTTTCGACCATTGACCTACGCACCACGCTGGAATGTGCCACGCGCGACGGGCTGACATACACAGTCGAGGGGCACGAGCCAATTGACCACACGCTGCCGTGGGGCGGCGGGCCGGGGAACCTGCATTGGGGATGCAGATCGACTTCCGTGCCTGTTCTAAAGTCGCTGCGCGAATTGGGCTTTGACATTGATGTGCCAGCATCCACGCGGGCCAGCATGGACGGGCAGATCGCAGAAGACACGACATTCGAGGGCTGGTTATCGCGTCAAAGCAAGGAACGGCAAGACGCCAACCTCGGGGCGGGCCGGGCCGATCTATGGCGCGACGGCAAGATTAAGTTTCGCGATTTGGTTGACGGCAATGGCCGGGAACTGACCTTGGCGGAGTTGCGCGAACGAGTTTAAGAACCAACCGCTGACGGGAAGTCAGCACAACCTGACGGGAAGTCAAAATGGAAATCGACGTAACAGACGCCACAACCCTGCCTGAATGGCTGCAAGGCCACGTCAAGGACGGCAAGCTGAACCTTGGCGCGCTTGCAGCCCCAGAGGACGTAACAGGGCTTAAAACCGCCCTATCCAAAGAGCGCGGCAACGCAGCGGCATGGTCTAGGTTCGGCACCCCGGCGGATATGGACGCAACCATCGCAGCACTGACCGAAAAGGCCAAGGGCAGCGGCAAGGGAGCAGATGATGCGCAGGCCAAGCTTGACGCCATGAAAGCCGATTATGAGGGCAAGTTGACCGAGCGCGACACGCGTATCAGCAAGATGCACGCGCGCGGGGCCACGTCAGACCTCAAGGCGGAACTGGCCAAGGCCGGGTTTATTGCCGAGGCGATTGACGACATTGCGTCCAGCACGATGGGGCGCATCCAGTTTCACGAGGACGGGTCGGCAAAGATCATGACCTCAGACGGAAAACCGATGATCGGCAGCGGTGCTGATCACGGGGCGACCTTGGCCGATCTGGCGAAGGAACTTGCGGCATCCAAGCCCTATGCGGTTCGGGATGCAGGCAAGGGCGGCGGCGGGAAGCCAGCCGGATCAACGGGCGGGAAGCCAAACCAAATCACTATCACGCGCGCGCAATTTGACGGTTTGTCGCAAAGCGGGCGGGCTGAACATTCGAAATCTGGCGGCGCAGTCAAAGACTGACCCCCACAAAAGGATAATACCCATGGCTAACGTACTTAACGACCTCGCCGCAGACATTTACAAAGCCGCCGATATTGTCGGCCGCGAACTTGTCGGCGTCATCCCTTCCATGACCATCAACGCAGGCACCGAACGCGCCGCCTTTGGCGATACCGTGCGCTCGGCGTTTACCCGCGCCGCAACGGTCAACACCAGCTACACCCCGGCGATGACCATCCCAGAAGGTGACGACCAGACGGTTGATAACAAGACGACCACAATCGACCGGGTGGCTAACGTGCAAATCCCCTACACCGGCGAGGATATCAGGCACCTCAACAACGGCGCAGGTTACGAAACCGTTTACGGCGATCAAATCGCGCAGGCCATGCGGGGCATCACCAACACGATTGAAGCCTATGCTGCGCTGACGATCTCGCAAGGCGCATCGCGGGCTATTGGTACGGCTGGGACCACGCCATTCGCAACCAACTTCGACAGCATTGCCGAATTGCGTCAGATTCTTGTGGACAACGGTATGCCGCTGGATGGTCAGGCCACCGTTGCCATGAATACCAACGCGGGCACCAAGCTGCGCAACCTGGCACAGTTGCAAAAGGTAAACGAGGCGGGTGGCGAAGACCTGTTGCGCCGTGGCGAGTTGCTGAACCTTCAAGGTCTGATGCTGAAGGAAAGCAACGGCATTGTGAGCCATGTCAAAGGCACTGCCACAGGCGTGACCGTAAACGGCGCGCTTGCCGTTGGTGCAACTGCGATTGTCTTTGACGGCATGACCGCAGGCGCAACCGGCATCAAGGCGGGCGACGTTGTGACATTTGCAGGCGATATCAACAAGTATGTGGTCGAGGTTGGTCTGGCATCTGGTGCGGCTGGCACATTCACTATTGCCGCGCCCGGCTTGCGCGCGATTGTGGCCAACGACGTTGCCGTAACCATTGGCGGCAACTATGCTGGGAACTTTGCTTTCCATCGCGCCGCGGCCGAGTTGGTGGTGCGTCCGCCTGCCCAACCTTTGGGCGGTGACAGCGCCGTGGACCGCCTGACCGTGCAAGACCCTTTCTCTGGGATCGTGTACGAAATCGCGGTCTACAAAGGCTATGGCAAGGCGATGTTTGACATCACAACCTTCTACGCCGCGAAGGTCTGGAAGCCAAACTTTGTTGCCACATTGTTGGGCTAAATTTAGCAGAGGGGCGGCTTTGTTCGCCCCTTCACCAAGTTTAGAAGGGAAATAAAATGTCTAAAGAAAACATCGGTGCATTGGGCGGCGCTTCTTTTACGCCTAGCGATACAGTTTACATCGATCGACCGACACGCGGCTTTCAAGTTGGCGTTGCTGGCGATGTGGCGCTTGGTTATGCCGACGGTACAACCGTTGTGTGGCCTTCTTGTGTTGCTGGTGTCATTCATGCGCATGACGGGTTCACGCGCATCCTTGCGACTGGCACGACAGCCACATCTATTGTCGTGGCCTACTGATGTTTTTAGGTCTTGGCCTTGGGTTGGGGTTTAGCGTGCATGCAGGCGGGTTTTCCCCCGCGTCCATGTTCGCAGACGGTGCGGCAGGGGATGAGTGGCGACCTGAACGCGAGTGGTGTTACACGCGCACAGTCGGCGGCGTTTACGAACCAGTCACAACCACAGGTGATTTTGTTGCGCGTCACACGGGGGCTGTAAACGGCATCAACGACGAGCAGCTATCACCCTCCAAGCGCCCTTCATACAACGAGGGCGGCGGGCTATCGTGGCTGGCCTACGACGGCATAGACGATGGTACGGCTACGGCTGCGATTGATTTTAGCGGCTCGGATAAGATGAGCGTGTTTGCTGGGGTGCGAAAGTTAAGCGACTCAAATCTTGGCATGTTTTATGAATTATCCCCGTCTATCGGTAGCAACAACGGGGCTTTCTGGTCACTGCCATCATATCTGGGCACAGCCAGTAACACAGGTGCTGTCTGGAATGTCGCGGGTAAGGGGACTTTGGCAGGCTCTGCTATTACCCCCGAAACATTCCCTGCCCCCCAAACCGTTGTGCAAACTCATTTAGTGGATATATCGGGTGACAGAGTGACGCTCCGTATAAATGGAACACAGGCGGCGCAAACCACCAGCAATCTAGGGTCAGGGAACTTTGGGAATTACCAGTTGTTTACTGGCGCAAGAAATGCATCCAGCCTTTTCTTTACTGGCAGAAACTACGGCAGAACCGTTATTGGCAAATTAGCCAGCGCCGCCGAGATTGCCGCCATGGAAGTCTACTATGCCCGCAAATCAGGCGTAACACTTTAACAAATTGGACCACACATAATGACAAATATCCCCTGCACGATGATCGTACTGGCCGCAAACGTGGACGACATGAACCGCGTTTTTGACGCACAAGGCCGCACCCTTAATACGTTTGGACGCGCATTGGTCGCCGCTGGCACGACAGGCCCCGTTGTCGCGCGACTGGCGCATGATGGAAGCGGAACCCCCGCGCTTGAAGCGGAATGGCGCGCTATGTCAACTGACCGCGATCTGCCCGCAATTCTCGGGACATGGGGCGTGGACGGCGTAATCAGTTCAGCCGACGCTCAAGCAGCGATGGCGGGGTTTACCGTTTATTCTGTTGGCGGGATTCAAGAAACTACCATGGAGTGGGTCAACGGCATCCTAAGCGGACGCGGCTATGCGTTTGAGCCGGAAACCCTTTAATGGCAGCGCTGGCAGCAATGGGCCTGACAATGGTTAAGGAGAACCGCAATGGCACTTGATACCACAATCGGCGGCACGGCATCCGACAGCTACGGAACGCTCGCGGCTTACACCGCATACGGCGACAGCATGGGCTGGACGCTTGCGGCAACAGACGCGGCCAATGAAATCAACTTGCGGCGCGGCGCAACTTACATTGACCGCAAGTATTTGTTTGTCGGGCTGAAACAATATCAATATCAAGCGCGCGACTGGCCCCGGCTGGTGCGCGATCTGGCAGAGGATTGGCCGATTAATCCCGACACGATTCCGGTTGATGTGATCTATGCGCAGTTTGAAATGGCGCATATTTTACAGGGCGGGCTTGATCCATTTGCAACTATTGAAACCGGATCAACATCGGAAAGCATCACGGTTGGGCCGATCACGATTGCGGGCAGCAACCTGCCAACTTCACCGCCGCGCATTGTTGCGGTTGAGGGGCTGTTGCGGGCATACATTCGCGGCGGGCAAGGCCTTATTAAAATGAGGCGCGGTTAATGGCCACAATTCGCAGCAAGGTCACGGGCGCTTTTGATAAGATTGCAGCCAAGCAACCGGACGCGGTGCAGACAGGCAGCATACAGCACACCACGCGCACGGGTGGCGGCCCCAGTGACCCCACGGGGGGCAGCGTGACAACGGCCACCACAGAGGCGCGTATGGCCGTGTTTGAGATTGCAGAAAAGCGCGTTGATGGAACCAACATCTTGGCGGGTGACTTCCAAGTGATTATTGAGCCGATCGGGATTGAGGTCACGCTGGAGGATTTAATCATCTGTGACCGTGGCACGCTGACAATCGCCAAGCTAGGCCGCGTTGCATCGGGCGGGGAAACTGCGCTCTATGACGCGGTAGGGCGGCGATAATGGCCGAATTTGCGGATGAAGTCAAAAAGTGGGAAAAGAAAACGGCTGACAAGCTGGATCTGGCAACCCGTCAAATCGCTTTACAGATATTCAGCCGCATCATCATCAAAAGCCCAGTGGACACGGGGCGGTTTCGCGGCAATTGGCAGCTTGCAATTGGTTCCGCGCCAGATGGCACATTAGAGCTTGATGACAAGACGGGAACCGCCACGATTACCAAGGGCACCGCAACATCGCTGGGCGTAAACGCGGGCGACATAATTTATTTTGCAAACAATTTGCCATATGCGCAGCGGCTTGAAACGGGCGGATATCCCGACGGGCCAAAAGTCGTAAACGGCCATTCAAGCCAAGCACCTAACGGAATGGTCGCCTTAACCGTGCAAGAGTTTAAAAGCATTGTCGCTGCAATCGGCATAGAATTGAGTTTCACATGACAGCAGAATCAGACATTCACAGCGCCCTAATGGCGCGGGCCGAGGTTATGGCAACCGCGCTAGGCTATGCCGTGATATGGCCGCAAAAGGGCGGGGCAATCCCCACAGCGGAACATGTCAGAGTTTTCCACCTGCCAAACGACAACGCGCCTGCTGATCTGTCCAGCAATGTGATGCGGCGGCAAGGGTTTTTAGTTATTACGCTGGTTTCACCGCTTGGCGTTTATGAGGCGGTCACGAAATCAAAGGCGGGCGCAATTGCAGGGTATTTTCCCCGCGCGTTACGCCTGACAGCAAACACCACAACCGTAACAATTAATGGCCATTCGGTTAAGCCCGGCAGGCAGGAAGGACAAAGATGGGAAACCGCGATATTCATCGGGTACCAAACGACAGCGTAAAGCCGGACGCAACCCCGCGCCGGATCTTGCTGATCAACACCAACAAAGCAAACGGCGATATCGGGGCAACCGCCCGCCCGTTTGAAACAGAAATTGCGCAGTGGATCGCCCAAGGCTGGACCCGCGCCAAGTAACGACCCCTCAACTTAAAACAGAACAGCCCCTCGTGAGGGGTCTAAACGCTTGAAAGGATCAAGCACATGACGGCTAACAATATCGGCGGAACAATTTATCACTCTACCGCAGCACCCGCCTCCAACAACAAAGCGGGCTTTGAAGCCTTGACTTGGGTACTGGTAAGCGGCGGGCAAACCCTGCCACAGCTTGGCGTCAGTCATTCGATGATTGACGTTCCCGACCTGCAAACCGGCTTCACAAGCGCGGTCAAGGGCGCGGCGCAGGGCGTGGATACCACCGCAACATTCCGCGACGTGCCTGCTGATGCGGGCCAAGCTGCGATTAAATTGGCAGCAGGAAGTCAAGGGGGCGTTGGTGCGATCAAGATTGTAGACGGAACAGGCACGAACAACGCTCCTGTGACGGGTGACGTTGTGCAATACGCGCAAGGCATCCTGCACAGCTTTGTGCCAAACCCCAAAGATAATTCCAGCTTCAAGGGCTTCACGGTCGGATTCCGCCAGAACGCCGCAACTGTGGACGATGTTGAGCCGTCATAAGAATTTAGCGCGGCCGTAAAATAGGCACGTTGAATAGGGCGGGGGGTGGAGGTGGTTCTACCGCCCCCCGCTTTGAACCTAAAGAACCCAAAGGATTATCAAATGGACTTTTCGAAATTCGACAGCCGCGCACAGGCCGAAATTGGCACGCCTATGCAAATCCTTGACCAGTGGACCAGCGAACCAATGATGGACGGCGACAAGCCTTGCCGCGTCATTGTTCGCGGCACCGCGTCTAAGACCATGCAAGGCCGTATGCGAGACAAGCAACGCGCGGCCATGTCTCGCAAGGGCAAAGATAAAGACGAAGAAGCCCGCGTGATGGAGGACGTCCACAACCAGCTTTGTGAAAGCGCCGCGCCATTCATCGTTGGATTTGAAAACGTATCGCGCGGGGATCGGCCTGCAACCGCTGAAGATGCCGAATGGTTCCTAGATTTGTCATTCCCCGAAATGGGCATCAAGACAGACGACAATGGCGACAACGTGCTAGACAAGGACGGATCGCCCGTTTTCGAAATGACAAACAACCCGTTTGCAAAGCAGGTTGGCGAGTTTGCAGGTAAACAGGCGAATCGCTTGGGAAACGGCAAGCGCGGCTAATCGTTGCCGCGAAGCAAGCCGGTTGGTTAAACTCTACAATTGACCACGGCGAAAACGACAAGGGCCGCAAGGTTGAAACCCGCGCTGAACAATACGTTGGCGCGGGGATTGCCCCGCCATTCATGGACGTTGAGGCGGGCAGCTATCTTCTTTTAATGTTGATGGAAGCCGGGCCTGTTAAATCCGCACCAATGGGCGGGGCAATGGCTTTGGATTGGGTTGATTTGCAGGCTTATATCAGCATGACCGTTGGTGATGTTGACGGTTGGGAAGCCAGTTTATTGCGGCGCATGTCGCAGGCCTATGCGACCGGGCTGCAAGAGGGCGCAAGCCCATTTTCGATACCGCCGATTGAGCGCGAAATAAAGGACGAAATGAATGGCTGATTTTGCATCCCTTGTCGTCAAAATGGATTCGTCTGATCTTAAAAAAGGTCAGACGGCTTTAGGCGATGTTACCAAAGCGGCGGGGGGTGCTGAAAGGTCTGCTGATGGGGCTGGGCGCGCTTTTGCAGGCATGGGTCGAGGCATTGCAGTTGCAGCGGCAAGCGCACTGGCGGCGGCAGTCAGTATTGCCGCTATTGTTGGCAACCTAAACCGCTTTATTGACGCAACTGTGACAAATGAAAAAGCACAGGCACAGCTTGCGGCGGCTATTGCATCAACTGGCGGCGCGGCTGGCAAAAGCGTGGCCGATTTGAACAAACACGCGGCTGCGCTGCAAAAGATTACAACCTTTGGCGATGAGGCAATCAACGCCATGCAAGGCGTTTTGCTGACGTTCACGGCGATCAAGGGCGATCAGTTTGACGCGGCAACTGTTGCGATTCTGGACATGTCGCAGGCTTTGGGCAAAGACCTGCAATCATCTGCGCTGCAAGTTGGCAAGGCGTTGAACGATCCCGCAAAGGGCATGGCGGCGCTTGCAGAAAGCGGAATTCAGTTTACCGATGCCCAAAAGGCTATGGTCAAGAGCATGATTGCGGCCAACGATACAATCGGCGCGCAGACGGTTATTTTGGCTGAATTAGATCGGCAGTTTGGCGGATCGGCAGTCATGGCGCGAGACACGCTTGGGGGCGCATTAGATTCTCTACGTGCGGCCTTTGGCGACCTGTTTGAATTGTCAGGGCCGGGGTCTGAAAACTTGCGGGCATCCATTGAACGGTTGACAACGGCAGTGGCAAACCCGGCATTTTTTGCGGCGGTTCAGGCTATCGGCACAGGGCTATTTGCGGCGGCTGAGATGGGCATAAACGCGCTGACCATGCTGTTGCCTGTGATCACGGCAGTGGTCGAAAATATTGACATCATCGGATATAGCGCGGGCGTTGCCGCAGCGGTATTTGTGGGGCCTTATGCTGTAGCAATGGGCGCGGCAATTCTTGCCACATTCTCCCTAACCGGCGCACTTACTTTGCTTAAAGCGGCACTGATTGCAACAGGCATTGGCGCGCTTGTAGTTGGCGCTGGCTTGCTGCTTGCAATGTTTGGACGGCTTGTGACTGCGGTTGGCGGATTTGGTAATGCCATGCGCCTTGTGGCAGATGTAGGGACCGAGGCGCTGCAGCGCATAGGGTTTGGTGTAGATTTTATTGGGCAGTCATTTGCTGCCATGTCTGCCAACATTCAAGCCTTTTTCCTTAATGCAATTAGGGTGATGGCGGGCGCTTTTGTCGATTTGACTTGGGTGGTTGCGGACGGATTGAACTCGCTGTTTGGTTCTAACCTTCAAGGCGCTAGTGCTGTAATTACTCAAGAACTTGGAAAGGCACAAGTTGCCGCAGAAGGTTTAGGGGCATCAGCTACAGCCGCAGCAAATGCAGCAAAAGACGGGTTTTCCGCACCTATGGAATCAATCCAAGCGCTGCGCGATGCAATGACACAAAACGCTACTGAAACCGAAAGCGCTGCTGAAGCAACAAAGAATCTGAACAATTCCCTTGGGGAT
>Ga0222646_100194_pt1 | contig 19675 bp, 40 predicted proteins | sample AntAcemetagen293_FD_179819 | JGI IMG/M metagenome (GOLD analysis project Ga0222646, IMG submission 179819) | Saline water microbial communities from Ace Lake, Antarctica - #293 | ecosystem: Environmental > Aquatic > Non-marine Saline and Alkaline > Saline | place: Antarctica: Ace Lake | collected... | reverse complement strand
AGTGCTTAGAGCTACCCAGTGTTCTTCTTTCCCTAGCTCATGTCTCCAGTCTCTTCTACAAACTTGTGCTTGATAAACTCTAGTCATTGTATCTCCTCTGGTATCTCAAGAATCATCACTCCTCTATCATACCTTATAGTAACTTCCTTATAGGGTATCACGTAGTCTTTATCTTCCATTGATAAACTCACCTCTATGTCTGCGTTAGGTAAGATCTTAACATAGTGCCTTTTTTGCACATACTCTTGTTTAAGTATCTCAGCTGCCATAATAATAGTGTCGATATATATCTTCATCACTCTTCCCTTCCTTCAGTTGCCCCACACAACCAATTATCAATCTCATTATGTAAGTGTAGATCAGGATGTATTTTATCATCTTCTAAGCACTCCTCAAATAACTCTCTGGCAAACTCTAATCTTTTTTCAACAAATCCAACTTTGTTATTCTTACCCCTATTTAAAAATATTACCCTATTACAAGATATATTCCCAGACTTAAGTTTACCATCACCTTGAACCTTTAAACAATTAAATTCTAAGAGTTCTAACACTGTACCTATACATATAGGGTTTCTCCTATTAGACAGTCCGTAGGCTATTCTATCTCCCTCCTTAATGTCAACTCCTTGCATGTCTTTCATTATTCTTCTCCTAATAAATACATCACCAACTGCTCTCTTCTAGACTTCGCATTGGAAGCGGGGACGATTCCTTTTCCTCGAAGAAATACTTTGTCCTCCTTTGACTTAATGATCTCAATAGCTTTTTTCTGTACTTGAGCCTCTTCAAATGACACCCCTCTAGATTCGCTGTAGGTTTTAGTCGTATGGCAAGGCTTACAAACTATCTGTAAGTCTCTCTCTTTAACAAATACCATCGCCATTAAAAAGGACTTTAAATCATCTTCGTCCTTAAGTTTGTTACTGCCTTTCAAATGGTCTACTTGTACGTCAGACTGTTTAAAGTCTTTCTTACATATATCACATTGACAACCCCATATCAAACCCTTAGGGTTAGTCCTAGTCTTCTTACCTAATGCCACTCTCTTACGTTTATCATGGAGGAGTTGTATTTTCGATGGATGGCGAAGCCAGAGTCCTCTCCTAATACCCCCTCTAATGTAGTTGAAGAATGCTGCTTGTGTCTTCCAAGGTGTTCCTTCACCCCACATCTTTTCCTTCATTTACTACCCCTATTCAGGCTGTTTTCTTTCGCAGTACACTCCCTTAGATTACTTATAGAGTTATTATTTCTGTCTCTATCTATATGGTCTAGTATAGTAGGCTCATGTTTATAGTACATTTTAAAAAGTATTCTATGAAGTTTATATAGTTTATTCTCTAATCTGACCTCAGTGTAGTTTGTAGTTTTGTTTAAGTGTCCTACAATAGCCCCAGAATGTAAAGAATTAAAAATCTTATCTTCTTTTGTAAACTCTTTAATACTTTTCCAATATAGGACACCATTATGGAAATCTGCTATGAACCGTTTGTTTAACAGCTCTAAGTTAGGCAGGTCTTTACCTCTTATTAAATCATCTGATGAAACCCTACCTACAGTTCTCCACCTTTTAGACTGTATCTTCCTGCACTCCATACAAGACCCAGTATCCGTCCTTCTAAGAGCTACATGGCTATTAAGACAAGGCTGTCCGTTGAAGTAACTCTTAGCTCCCATAGCTCTAGCCTCTGCTCTTGAAGAGGGTGTCATAGAACAACCTTAAGTTTCATTAATAACTCTTTAACTACCACTCTATCTCCCTCGAACCTCTGCATATATGCGGAGTCCCAATACATTTGAAGTGCCTCTAGCCAAGTTATCTTATGTGTTACACCTTCCCAACAGTTGTAGGTAAACTCTAACTCTCCAAACCATTTTTTATAGGTATTAACTATAACTTGTAAGCACTGTAAGTCTGAGTTAGCTTCTAATAAGAGCTTGTAGGCTGCCATATCCCCAAATACAGGTCTTTTACCTTTCACTAAGGAAACTAAGTCTCTAGGGTTATATCCATCAACAGCATCACCTGTCAGACACTGGAAATATAAGAATTTTCTGCCTATCCCTCTAACCTTAGGTTTTGAACCTGAGTTGTCAATGTAGAGTTTTCCTAACCCTTTTATGAAAACGGCTGGTTCCTCTTTATTAGGGTTTAGTAGCCACCCACTAGATTGCATTGCGTCTTTATCTTGAGTTATCGCCACTATCTTTTTTCCTGACTTAAAACCATCATACATTCTACTGGTGACTTTATCATCTGTCTCTCTACCATCTATTACAGTAGCACCTTTGTAATCAATTAGGTAGCTTCTAATCTCTTTAAGCAGTAAAGGCTTAACTGTCTCTTTACGGTTAGACTTATACTTAGTAGGTAAGGGCAAGAAATCCCTAAAGTTATCTACTCCTCCAATGTATAACTCGTACACTCCAGCATTAACTCTCTTAGCCTGCTTTGCAATACGCTTCTTAATAGTGCTTATGGCGTTCTGAATAGGCTCTGCTATCTGTACATCTTCGTAAGAGAAAAAGTCTTCTGGTATTTCTAGCCCCGCAACTAACTTCTTAAACTCTGTTCTATTCTTAAGCACTCCCTCTGCCTTATTACTAGAGTTAGTCACCTTAACCATACGTTGTTCACAAGCAGCTGCTACAATAAATGCTATCTCATCAGCATCAAACACTGCGATAATGTCTGGGTCTCCGTCTAGCTCGAAAGCATCGGGGCTGGTATCAACAGCCCCTAGCTTCGCCTTCATACTAAAACCTGTCATAATATCTCCTAAGGTTTCTTACCTAACAGTCCACTAAGGTTTGTGCTAAAAGACTCTGCCTCTGCAATCTCAGTGGAAGATCTTACTACTTCAGCTTCTGCCTTAACCTTCTTAACAGTTTCTGACTTAATAATACCTTTAAGGTCTTCTAGCATAACTGTGAACTGGCTCTTAACTGTAGCTACTGTCTTCTTATTGCCCATCATAATTACTCTCCCTTGCCTAGTAGTATTTGAACATTACTGATTGCTGTTTGACGCTCTTCAATCTCAGTTTCTACTTTAGATTGGTCATACGCCACTTTGACTAAGCCTGAGAACTCTTTAGCAGATATCATGTCAAGCTCTTCTTTAACTAAGTCCTTAGTGTCCTTAATGCTCTCATCAAGTAAATCTTTCTCTCTCATTATAGCAACGCACTCTGAAATATAACGGTTAAGCTTCTGACGGTGTTCTTGGGTTTGTGGTAACATTGGTTACTCCTACTAATATTTATTAAAAAGTTACTAGAGCTTCCTTGCTCTAGAGTTATGTATTACTCGTTTTCACCAAAAGGACAGTCATCATCTTCATCTTCTTCAGGCTCTGGCTCTGCTGCCTTAGCTGCTTTCTTTGGAGCTGCCTTCTTAACAGGAGCTGACTTCTTAGGGGCTTCCTTAGGAGTGTCCTTGTCTTCTTTAGCAGCCTCTTTCTCTGCTTGGTGTGCATCTAGCTCTTTCTTAAGTCCTGACTCATTCCAACCTACAGCCTTCTCAAGAAGCTTATAGACTTGACCATTGATGTTAAACAGATCTTTAGGGTCATTACCACCACCAAAACTAATACCAAATGGCTCAATATTATGCTCAGGTACTTCTACCATCTTATGTTTACGGTTTACATTTTTAGCGTTGACATAAAGCTTACCATCTATATCTTTAACTCCTACATCCATAGCGAATGCCTCTCCTAGCAAGTTACCAATGTCATAGTCTTGAGGTACAGCTCCAGAGACACCATCACAAAACTTAGCAAGCTTACTGATAGTAGACTTAGGATCAAACTGCCACACTCCATTAATCTTCTTGCTGTTCATGTTAATGCCTTTGGCAATACCTTCCCAAGAACCGCCAACCAAGGTTCGATAAGGTTTAAACTCGTCTTCACCAGCGAAGTACTTTCCGTAGTTAACCATAAGGTCTGGGAAGTCTGCTATAAGTACTACCTGACCTACAGGAGACATTTGAAGGGTTAGTTTAGACTCATCTTCGCTAAGGGTAGCTCGACCTTCTTCAAGAGCTTTGTCTTGTATCTCTTTTCCTTCATAGGCTACAGTTAGGTCTTCACGGTACTGTATACCTACATCAATGATGCCTGACAAGATTGCTACTTGTTGCTCTTCTTCTCCAAGTACTTCCTGTAGGTGCTTGTTAAATGCTACCCAATCTACGTCTGATGAACCTGTAGATGTACCTTTACTTGCCTTCATGCTAAATTTACTCATACTGTTTATATCTCCTAGTTACTTAAGTTGGTTTGTTAGTGTGCTGATAGAAATAGCTGGTAAATTAATACTGCTAGGGTTATTAAGTTGTGCAGGCAAAAAGGGTTCTGACTCAGGCCATTGCTCTAATAGTTGTGCTGTAGTGTTAACTCCGTCTAAAACTTGCGCTACCTCTGATCTAAAGGTAACTTTTAAAGCAGACCACTGCTTGTGTATGTCTTGCTCTTTTTTCCAAAAGTCTACCTGTTCGCAATAAGTTTTCCAATAGCCCTCATCACCTTTAACTGTTACCTCTACTCCCGACTTCACAGAACTTAGTTTGTTTATCTGACAATCTCCTGAATCATAACCGTAAGAAAATGATAGCATATTACCATTAGGGCTTAGACATTGTATGTAACTAGACTTGTTAAGGAAACAGCTGTCAATTCCACTTACATCTACTTTACCAAACGCTACCTTGAACAGCTCATTAGCCATTGCAGACTTAATAACATCTAGAGATATGCTATGCACAGGCTCAACATTTGCTTCATCCCACTTGTTTAAAAAACTATTTAGTATTGTGACCCGAAGGCCTTTATTTAATCGTAATGACTTACTCCCCAACATACTCTAGTACCCCTGATTGATTTTACGAACTTGGACTGTGATGCCTCTATGTATAAAAGCTTCTATAAAACTAAGACCCTCTAATATCTTAGCTTTCTTTGCATCTGGATTCTTTAAAGCTCTCCAGTGTGTTAGATTACCTACCTGATTGTCCTCAGCCTTAATCTTTAAAGTCTGAAAGTTTAACCCATTAGTGTTCGTCATATTGCTTCTCCTTGTTCGTTATTTTTAATCTTAAGAGCTATAGCTTTCATGTACTCTATAGCCGAGTCTAAGTTTGTATCATCCCCTAAGTGATCATAGTAGTCAAGCTCTCTTGCAGAAAAGAACTCAGAATTTTCTGCATACTCTCTTCTGCCTTGTGCCTCATAAATAGAGTTTGCCAGTTCCCAACCTAAACAGTCCTCCATATCTGTAGCCAAATTTGCAGATACCTCATCTACATCCTTTCCTTCAGGGCCATTAGAAGACCTAGTAGCACGAGCAAAAAGACTCAACCTGTCTGATAGTGTTTGGTAGCCAACTAGACAAGCAGCCTTCCCGCAAGTGTGTACAGTAACCCACCTTTTCATTTGAAGTTCTTTCTCTTGTTCTTTAGCTTCTGTAGCTGTTAATATCAAAGCTTCTAGCATTTCTACAGACTTAATATTATCACGTAATGACATTATACTCTACCCCCTTGTTGAGTTTTAATTTTAGCTATAATAGCCGACATATAGTATATAGCAGAGTCAAAACTAGCACTGCCTTTTTGTAGGTGTGAAAAGCTACTAATCTCTGAAGTAGTAAACATACCTGAAGCCTCTACGTAGCGTATTCTTTTATGAAACTCCCATACAGATCTTGACACATACCACCCTAGAGACTCATCTAAGTCATCAGTTATAGCTTCCGAGAGTTTCCTAACAGTGGCGTTACGAAGAGAACCTGCGTTAGAAAACTCCTTAAAGTTCTTTGACATAGCTTGGTATCCAATTAAACACGCTGCGTAACCACATTCATGTCTTGTTTTCCATGAAGACATATCTAGAATATTCTCTGATAGTTTTGCTCGATTGGCAGTGACTATTAGAGCTTCTAACTGACGTATAGCTAATTCAGGTTTGTCAACTCTCATTATAAAGTGTCCTTTAAGTTATCGTAAGTTGATTGTAGCTCAGTAATTTTCTGTTGTAAAGCATTCATTTGAATTTCTTTTTCAGATAGCTTAGGAGAGAAAGCTATAGCTTCACACTCTAACTGAGAACTTGAGTAATCTTGACTATTATCACAATATTTAGCGACACAAGGGTCTATAATCTCCCTTCCAAAAGTATCTAGAGCTATTTGGTATACGCTTTTTCCTCGTCTGCTGCCATTAGTTCTTGCACCTACAACTCCAGCTCTTAAAAGCTCTCCGTAAGTTATTGTAATAGTTAAGAAGTTAGTTAGTTTTATCTGATCTTCTTGCATCGTCATCTCCAATAGTTCTTTTAAGGTTACTTCTGTATAACTTTCTAATTCAGCCACTCTAGTTGATGACCAAGTAAGCTCATCACCTATTAAGTATATAAAATTCTTGCCTAGGTGTAGGCTATGGGTAGTGCCGTTATACCAATTAGCCCCTAACTTACGTAAAGTATTAGCGATTTTGGTTCTATCCGAACGACAAAGGCCTTTTTGGTCTATAAATAACTTTCTCATACATTCTCCCCCTAGTGTATCTCTGCGTAACTGTTGCCAAACTGGACATCAGCCCCTAAATCTCTCCTAAGTATATACTTCTTATTTACTGTGTCAATAGCTTTTAAAACTAATTCACTAAATATCTTTCTTAACTTAGGGCTATCTTTAAATGCTACTACTATTTCGTCATGAAAAGATGCACTTAATGATTTCCTACCCCAAAGAGTGTACATTTCCGTCAATATGATGTCAACCCACATATCGAAAAAGAATGATCCTGTACCCTGACATAATGTACTGAACCTATCCGAGTCTTTTCTTAGAGAATAACAGAACCCATTGATAGGATTTACTAACCAGTTATTGCCGTAGTCATCTTGGAAGACAAACTGCTCCTCTGCTATAGTCTTTACACTCCAGTTTAACTCCCAATAAGCTACATGCAGTATCTTACCCTCTCTAAGAGGTATCTCAGCAGCGAGAGCTATAGCCTCAGGACTGGCATTGTACACACTAGCGTAGTTAGTAGTCTTACCTTTACGCCTTGCAGCTTTAGCCATGTCTTTATCTGCTTTGCCCAAAGTACCTGCTATGTAAGCGTCATGTACAGCTAGAGATATCATATTAGCAGTGAAAGCCATTTTAATGTGAGCATCATAGTCTGGAGACATCATAGTTTGTACATACTCTGGATCATGTGGCAACATGAAGTGGTGTTTAGTCCTATCTTCTAGACCACTTAAGTCACTACCTAGCAAGGTTCTGCTCTCGCCAGCTATAAGCAGCCCTCTTATGTCCTCTCCGTACTCTTTATTAATAGCTGGCAGGTTAACTAACTGTCTATGCTTAACTCTTAGGGTGTTAGTAAATCCACCTATACGGGCCTTAACATAGCCATCGGGAGACATATCCCTTCTAAAGCCTTTAACAATGTCATAACGATGTTTAATCAGAGTGTACTTAGAGTAAGCCATGATCTCAGGTATTCTACTAGCAAGCTCTACAACGCTGTCACAAAGCTCTTTACCTGTGTCTTTCTCTTGATTGATCTGAGGTACAGCTCTAGGCTTAGGCTTAAGCTCTTTCCTAAATCCACTGTCCACCCAGATCTGTTGAGCTTTCTTATCTTTAACAAACTTAAATGTCTTAGGCTTCCATCCATGACTGAATAACCAATCCTTTATCTGAGCTGGAGAAGATATCTTAGGGCTGTCATGGCCTATCAGCTCCTTGATAGACTTATCATCCACTATAAGAGCCTGAGCAAAGCCATACTCATCTACAGTGTCCAGCTTATCTACTAGTGCATTCCATGTAAGACCAGCAACGGAGTAAGTCCTATCAGTCTTAAAAGGTTTTTTAGGGAAGTTCCTGACAGCATACTTAGGCACTTTAGGTAGGGCTGCTTCCAACTCTGTCTTAGCTATCAGTATCAGTCCCTCTAATTTATCTTCTAGCTTCTCTAGTTTAGGTATATCTAACTTAAACTTAGTTTTCTCTTGTAGTCTAGCGCAGTCCATCTTAAACATAAGAAAGGTTAGTATTCTCTCAATGTAGTCATCTACACTAGAAGATTGTTTGTACTGATCTATGTAGCAGACCTCATCCTCAGACATCCTTGTACCTTCCACCAAGCCATTATCTACAGATTCCTTGACGATAGTATACATATTAGTTAAACGCTCTAAGAGGTCTTCCCAGAGGCTCTTGTTTATCTTTACGTCCACTTCACAACGTACTCTCATGCGCTCATAGTGTGCCTCTAACTCTTCGGGGCACTCACTCTGAAAATCCCAGTCCTCCTGCTCTACAGCAACCTTCTTAATACCGTAGTCATCGTAGAAGCTATCTAAGCCATGCACCTTTCTGTCCGTGTTTAAATACCAACTAAGGGCTAGACTATCTATAACCATCAACTCTGAAAGGTCAATATCTAGCAGCCTGCTTAGAAGAGGTACGTCATAGCAAATACCATTGTGCATAACAACGGGTATTTTATTCTTCATGTGGTAGTTAAGAAACTGCCTTAGCTTCTCGTGGTTTGAACCTCTAGTGTTGTGCTTTTTGTTTCCATGCATAGTGCAAGATAGGATATGTATCTTTGTGGCATTGTCTAAACCATTAGCCTCCACATCCGCTATAGTTGCTTTACGGAAATTTGTTATTGATTTCATAAGACCTCCTTACGCCTTTTTCATACTAAACTTCTTATCCTTAGGATCTGTAATTGGTACAGGGTTCTTCTCTAGCCAGTCGTGTAGGTCATCTAAAGAGTGTGTAGGGTTATGATAGAAATACTCTCCAGCTAAACCTGTATTACCTACTCCCCTAGCCTTAGTGATACGAGCTACTGTAGTGTTTTTCTCTAACTCTGTCTCTGCTTCCTTATCTCGCCCTAAGATGATGTTAACGCCTCCTGACTTAAAGATACTAGAGTGTCCATGCATATCCTCCTCAGTCAATACAGCTCCTCTAGAGTTTGCCTTAGCTCCTCCTCCATTCTTACGGGCATGGTTAATGTTAATGATGATAATACCCTCACGCTTAACCATATCTTTTTCCCACTTCATCCAGCGAGCTTGCTCTTTATCGTCTAACTCATCTAAGATATCTTGAATAGGGTCAAGCACGATGATCTTACAGCCTAAGGATACTACTAGATACTCAATCTTATCCTTCATATTCTCTACATCAGCGTCTACTAGGAAGAACCTAGGATCACCCTTCTCATCAGACCATAGATTCTTTCTTTTCTCTACATTCTCAGGTATGGCTAGGTAATCTAACTTCTCTTTTACTGTCTCTAGCAGGTTTACCTTAAAACCACAGTATGAACTGCTTAGATTTACACCATACTCACCTTCTGATGCCTCAAGAGATACTATGCCAACTAGTTTAGGGTTGTTCATGATCCAGTGAATTATCATAGCGTCTACAAAAGTACTCTTACCTACACCACTAGCCGCTAAGATGTTAATAATGTAACCAAAAGGAAACCCACCAGCCAACATCTTTTGCATTCTGTGCATAAAGGGTGGTAGAGATAGCCTAGGCACACTAACGTACTCGATCATCTTCTCCTCTAAGTCTTTAGACGAGGTTATACCTTCTGGTACATACTTGTGAGCTTTCCAAAAGGCGTTGATCCATTCTTTCTCTCTGCCAGCCATCAAGTAGTCGTTAGTGTCATTAAGGGTTAGCTTCATAACGTAAACTTTACCGCGAGGTAACACCTTTACAGCCTTAACTATCGCGGCTTGTCCTGCCTCATCATTGTCATAACACAGGATTATCTTCTCAAATGTATCTAACCACTCATACTGACCCTGTAACTGTTTAGCTGAACTACCTTCTCCCGATGTAGGAGTCACAATAGGAGTAACCTCGTAGTCTTTCTTACGGGTTAGCTCAAACATCTGGTGTCCTGACATCTGATCAATCTCTCCAGCAGTGATCACTACAACCTTGCTGTTACTATTCTTAAACTTCCACTGTCCATGTAGGTCTGAGGCAGCTCCTGTAGTGCCTCTAGAGCCATAATCCTTCTTACCCTTGTCATTGAGTTCTTTAAACCTCCAACGCACTCCTGAGATGCTGTAGGCCTTCGTACAAGGATAGTACTGCTTAACTAAGTCACCTGATGATGTGTTATACTCATGCATAACGTCAAAAAACTGACAAGTCTCCTTAGTCAGTCCTCTCCATCCTTCAGGGTTATGTGTACACTTCTTTCTAATAGTCTTCCAATTAGATAAATTAAAATCTTCTGCCATAGCGTCTACGTCTAACTCCTCTTCTTCTTCTTCATTTAGATAACTCTTACTTCTAGATTTATCTCCATTAGCTTTTAACCACTCTTTAGATGGTATTGTATAAGAACAGGAAAAACAGTGTGCGCTCTCGTCAACGTACACTGCTAAGTTATCTTTTCCCCTGTCTTTGCCCTTAGCTATACACTTAGGGCATCCTTCATGGTGGGATAGCTCTGCCATCTATTACTCCTGAGTGTAGTGGTTCATAGATAGTAACACAATAGACAGTAGGATCAAGAAGTAAAACACAAGACTGCACTCTGAATAGTTTAATGTTGCGAAGGTTTTAACTCTCCAGCATAAGCTTTTAGTTTTATATACAAGGAAGTTTTTCATCTTGTAGGCCATAAAGATAAACATGTAAACTTTATTCATTATGACTTCTCCTCAAGTGCTTGTAGGCAATACTTGGGTAGGCCACTTTCCTCAACAGCCTCTCTAATTTTTTCTTTAAATTGGCTTACAAACCCATCTAAATTATTACAATCATCATGGCAAGCCTGTAAATTTTCTAGATGACTTATCCATAAACAGTCCGTCTTATATGATTCGAGGATTACTTGTTTAATACTAGTATCGCTAACACTTTCCCCCTCCATTTCTTCTTGATTATACTTTTTATCTGGTATTAAGAAACCAATCGCACACTTACATCCACCATCTCCTCTGTACATGCAACCTCCTTCTTCGTTTACACTCTGCTCTCCCTGAGCTATTACAGCTGTTATACTTAATAGTAAACCTTGTTTAGTACTCATGAACGTAACTCCTCTTGGTATATCTCTTCTAACTTATTGAGTAGTTTATTTAAAGCCTCAATATTACTGCTAGCCACTAGCATTTGAATATCACTATGCAAGGAAGATATCTTATCTTGGGTCTCTACTGTAAGTGTCTTAACTTCCTTAGCTGTCTTATTACGTTTTTTTAGTATAAGACGCTCCCAAGCACAAGGATTAGGGTATTTATCATCACCCCAGAGAAAGTAGGGATGGCATGAACAGTCATTTTCCGAAAACTTGAGTGTCTCTCCTAAATTATTACCAATGTATATAAACTGATCTCCAATCTCATAGTCTAAACTCCAACTGCCATCTGCTAACTGATAATTCATGCTGTAACCCCCGATATACGTTCAGACCAAGCATCAACTAAATCTTTATCATTGTAAAGGTTCTTCCCTTTGATTCTCACTTCCTCCATGGTATCCCCCTCAATAATCCAAGAATCAACGTTACCATCATAGTGTGTGCCATGTACCCTAAATACGTGTTTACTCATGCTGTAACCTCCACTGGTATCTTAGTTGAATAGTGTATAACTTGATTAATCTTAGCGTTTATCTTTCTGGCTAGAAGGTACTCCCCCGCTTCAAGGGCTGCTTGAAAGTTAACACTTAGCTGTATTATCATCTCATGACTAGACATTAGTATCCTCCCCGAGCATATCTAATTGATTATCTCTATTGACTGACTCAATAGCTGAGTTTATAACTCTAATCTCATCTCTGGCTTCTGTCAAGTCTTTAGTAAGCTTTCTTACAAAATCTCCTAAGATAGCTTTTTTAGAGTGTAGTTGTTGAGTTGACCTATTCATAAATATCTCCCATATCGTTTACAAATAACTCATCCATACTCTTATCCAACTCTTTGAGTCGAGAAGTACCTCTTATGGAAAACTCTAACTCTTGTAGCCGGCCCTCCGCTGATTTACATCTATCAATCCACTTGTTAAGACTTTTACTGTGTTGTAGTTCAAGCTCTTTCATATGCTCACTTTGGTTCTCGATCATCTCTATAAGATCTACTTTCCAGAGTCCTTCAAATTCGCTATTATTCATATAGTTCAAACCAGCTTTGCTCATAGTCTAGATACATTCTGTTACAAGCATCATCAAATGTTTCATCGTTTTCCAAAGCCTCCTCTTGTATGACTATTTCGTTATCTTCTACCCAATCTGCAAATGATTTCTGTTGCATTATTTCCATCCTCCGAATTGTGATAAGTCTACATTATTGTAGTAATCTCTACCGACTGACTCATAAGTTGAGTCTTCAGTAACCTTGAGCCTACACCTATTAAAATAGAAAGTAAAGGGGTATTTACGCCCCTCCTCAGAACAAAGTCTTTTAAATGCTTGTTCGAGGCTCTCCATTACAACGCCACTACTTCTTGGTTAAGCCCTTTAATAAGCTCTTCAAGAGATTGATCAGAAGGTTTATGCTTCTTTCTAAGTGCAGACTCATTCCAGACAATCTCAAATCCCTCATCGTCTAAGATAATAGGATATAACATGTAGCCTACAGAGTCTTTATCTTCGTCAATGAAGTCATAATACTCTCCTGTCTGTCTACAGATAGTGATCTTATCTGCGGTGCTAACAGCATCCACAGAGTACTCCCCATTAAGTTGAGGACGATCTTTGCTCTGTAAGATTACCTCTTCACCTACTATAAATAATGGATTGCTCATAACATAACTCCTAATAGCTCTACGATAACTACAATTCCCCATACGCATAGGAGGAAGACGGATACTGCACATATGACACCTACAACAACAAACCTTTTTAAGTTTCTTGAGGTTTTAACTTCGTTATTCTTGCTCAACTTCTTTCTCCTCTACTGATACTACGATGTAATCATTAAGTTGCATATCTATCCAGTCTACGTAAAAGCTAATATACTCCTGAGCCTCTGGGACAGATAAGAAGTCAACTCCTTTGTGAAAGTCTTTATAGGGCTTATCAGACAAAACACTTCTAAACATTATTTTAAACATGGTGGTACTCCTTGAAAATCGTTAACTTCATCTATAAAAACTAAAGAGTAGTCATGAACCTTAAATCCATCCCTACAGCTATCTGTCTTATTATTACTACGAAGGTCTTCTAAAGCTTCTTTGTGACCTTGGGAACCATCTCTCGACAGTTCAAGCTGCACAGCAATCCTCTTATAAGTATCCCCTCGGTACTCTTCATTAACATACTGATGATACTTACGCTCTTCAGATAGTTCCGCAAATTGTTGTCTTGTTAATCTAGTCATATTACCATCCTCTACAATGTTTTTTATAGTCTGTAAGGTTTCCATAGTGTATGCCTCTGGGGAACTCCTCGTGAGAGAATTTTACTAAGGGTATTGCATATGCCTCCCCTCTTTTATCTTCACTACTACAAGCCTGTCTGTTAGTAGTGAGACCCACTATCATACCTATATCATAAATCTCATCACCTTGGACTATACAAACTAACTTACCATATTCACAATCACATAATTTCATAAAGTTACTCCTAAGGATTTAAGTTTTTTATCAATCTCTTTTAGTTCAACTTGCAAAAAAGTTGTAAGGGTACTCTGTCTAACTCTGAACTCAAACTTAGCTCCATTACAGTCTTTAGAAATCAACTCACATTTACTGTTTTGGTATCTGCTTGCTATTAATCTTTCTAGAGTTTTCTTATCTTTAGATAGCTGTAGTACTTCATAAACGTTTTCTATATTCATTATTATGTCTCTCAGTGGTTAGCTTGATAAGAGTATTGCACGATAGTTTTTGTATGTCAAAGGTATTTAGTATTTTATTTTGTAGAGGATCTACGGAGGAGGTGCTACTTAAGAGTACTCTTAAAGAAGTAACCCTAAGGGGAAGAAATGATCATTTAAACAAAGGAACAAGGTCTATAGTAGTATATCTAAAGGATACTCTTAATAGTAACTCTTAAGATATACTCTTTAAGAATACTCTTAAGGGGTTTCCTTAGGATCAGTATAACGTTGATCTAAAAAGCTGTCAACCCCTATTTAGCAAATACTTGTAATCTAACATTATTTAAGATTACTCTTAATAAGACTTGACTCTATTTATTAGAGATGCAATACTTGCGGTTCACTAGATAGGAGATAAACATGATAACAAGTACAGTTTGTAAGATAAAATATTTAGACCAAGACCAAAAGACACGACTACAAACACTGATGGAAGGTGTTGTGAAAAAGGAAGAGCATAGGTTTTTTGACCACTTTCCCTTTGAAAGTTTCATAGGTTTTGATGATAGGGGGTATACAGGAACTTGGAAAGGGATAGAAACTTATAGAGTAATCTCTTACGTAGATATGGTAGCCTTAATTGAAAAAACCCAAAGTATACAGCCTGTATCTGTTGACAAAGAAACTACTAAAGAGCTGATGAAAGAGCTACAAGCTAGGCGCAATACACACTTAGATGACATCTCTAAGCTAGAAGTGGACATAAAAGCTTATCAGGCTGTCTTAGACGCTCCAGAGCCTAAGATTGGTAGGGTTATGAGTGTTTATGACTTATATGTAGGAATAAAGTGTTTTTCACCTAGCTGTACAGGCGCGGTGAGTAGGGTTAAGTGTGACGGAGATTCATGGGACTGTGCCGCCATTAAAATGGGATATCTATTTTACGATAAAGACTCATGTGATCAATACATGGAATACCTAATACTTGAGCAAGAGCTTAGATCAGCCCAGATTGCAGATGGCGGTAAAGGCATATACGCTATAGTTATAAACTCATCAGCGAAGATAGATGTCAGAGTAGATTATTGGGCTAATAGAGTATGCTTTAAAACTAAAGAGGGGCGCGATAACTTCTTTAACACTCATAGAACATCTCAGCTTGAATTACTTGTAAGGGGCGTATAGAGTGAAGAGGTTGAGAGGAATAGTAGGCCTAAAAAGCTGTACTCTTAGTGAGGTAGAGGACTTAATCAAAGACTATCAAAAAGAAGGTTATAAAGTTTGGCATAAAACTAAGAATGCAAGTGGTAAGCTGCTTAGTTATAATGGTGTACTAGAGTTAAGATAAAGGGGATAAATTATGAAATTAGAAAAAGGTCATATTCCAGATAAATCAGTTTACACACTTACTCATCAGGGTATGACTGTAGGCTTTAACTCTGTAGGATGGGTAGATGGAATGTTAGTATTATTTTATAACGGGGAGGGTGTGATAGGTCTAGAGGGGTTGTCTTTAAAACGCTTTAAGAAGTGTGCTAAAGAGTTTGATTACTCTCTTGGATGGGAGTGGCAGCTATGATGACTGTCAGCTCAAAAGAGTATGAAGTGCTTCTAGAGGCCAGAGACAAGAGAATAGCCTACCTTGAAGACTTACTAAAGAAAGTGCCTCAAACATATGTAGACGAATGGGATGAGTATAACTGTATATTTTGTGGTGAGCAATATACACACGAAGAGGATTGTCCACATAAAGAACTAAAGGAGGTACAGTCATGATACTGATACCAAAGCCGAGATACAGAGTTAGGCTTCATGGGACACTGCCTTCGGGTACTAGAGACACATGGCTTATAGAGAACGATGATGAGGATGTAGTCTTAAAAAGTGTAAAAGACACAGTTTACTCTAGAGACTTATCAGGCATTTGTGTTGAAGACTTAAATGATACAGATTAACGTTCCTGTATAACCTCTCAAGAGCTTATCTACTCTACAGGTAAGCTCTCCTACCTCTTCTCCACTAAACCTCCTCAGATTTTTATACAAAGAGCATTTTCATCCAAAACTGTATCTCGATAGACTTTTCATTTTAGATCTAAATAGTGATTTCATTTGAAATATATATTGGAATTTCTATACAGGAAACTTTAAGCAGAAAAACCCCAAGACGGATCTTTCTTGGAGAATAATAAATAAGATTTTTAAGGCGATCTAGGTATATGGTATACGATTTAGTTATGAGGGATTGGCATGGCGCTTGATCAAGCAATTTTTGTGCCAACTTTTTTATGATCGGGATCGTCCCGTGTTTTGAACTCCAGTATCTTAAAGCCTGTTGGCTTTTCGTTCCTGCATTAATAAGATATCAAAAAAGAAAACCGATTACAAGCTTTTTTAAAAATAAATTAAAATAAAAATAATTTTACAAAACACTTGTTATTAATAACGATCCGCGTATTGTTTGCATCTCCTTAGAAACAAACGAAAACGGGTTAAATATGAATCAAGTACTAGCAAACAAGAGTTTTATACATTGTGGATTTGAAGTTGAATATATATTAACGGCTTTATATAGTCACGGTTATACAGGATTTTCTGAAAAATGGCAACAATCCGAAAACGGCCCCGTAAAAGCTGACGATGATAGGCGTTATGATACTGACTACTATAGTATAGGCCAGTTAAATAAAGGTAATGATGTTACCGTTAAAAAGGCACAAGAAGAGTTTGATCGTGATTGTAACGCCTTTGATATTAGCCTAAATGTTAGCATTTTAAAAAATGGTATAGAGCTATATGAGGAGGTAGTCATAAATTCTGATTATTCTCATGATGATAAGTACGATATAGATCAGATTATTGTCGAATTAATAAAAGACTATTCTGATATCAATAGCTATATTGAAGACGCTAATAGAGTGCTTGTTAAACTAACAGACTAAAGGGATCATTTATGAGCAACCATACAAAAAAAGGTTTTATAGCCCTTATAAACAAAAAACGCCTTGAAAATAAAAATGATTGGTATCTTTTTGTCGGTAATGTAGAAGGTAAAAAAGTTATCATAAAGGGCTATAATACTTGGCTACAACGTTTTACAGTTGATGGGGTGGATCATAGCAATACTATGGAAAACTCTGTTAGTAAATTCAAATCACACCTTGAAGGGGCTTTATAATGTCAACACAAAAAACACTTGAAAACCTACGGGAACAAACTCAAATTACCGCTGAAAAATACTCTGGACTTTTTGCAGAATATGAATTACCACATGGTGAATTTTTACTTGTACATTTTGAATTGTGCGATCAAGGCATACATATTAAAGCTGATTTTGAACAATCTACGCACTTTAGCGGTAATGTAATTAAGACCGAATTAGGCTTTATCATGCCTTTTGATCCTAAATACTTCGAAGACTTAGATTATTACCTTCAAGAAATATCTGAAGAAATAAGTCAGGGGTATTTATTACCGAATTACCTTTATGTTTAAAAAATACTTTGTGAAGGCTGAAATTGATAAGATTAATACTAGGTTTAAAAAACATGAAACGCTAGCAAGCCTCGATCAAGTTGTTAGCGGCTTAAAGGCTTCAGGCATGAGCCATTCAACAATTAACAAACATTTAAACAGCATCTTAAATGTTTGTTTAGATGATCATTTTTTAGACAATCAAGATCATCGAGTGTATGTAGGATGTTTAATTGTAACTATTGAAAATAATAAACTTGTGAGTATCAAGAATAATTATTTTAAATAGTTGTTGACAGCGTTATTTTATAGCGTATCTTGTAAATTCATTTAGGCAATAAAGCCTAGACCAAAAAGAGTAAAATTTTTATGACTAAACTAAAATTCTCAGATATCAAAAGTAAATCTAAAATCCTTCTAGATGTTTATTGGAGCAAGTTATCTAGTAATGATTTACCTTATTTAAGCGTTAGCATTGAGCAAGTGCGATTAAATGGCGAAAACGTAGGTAATTGGCAAGATCAAAAAGCCGCTATTAAGTTAATAGATCCTGAATTTTCAGAAATTGTTAACTTTCACCTTTATGATCCTAACGGCTATGGTATGAATTTTATCGCTAATAATTTGTATTATTTTGAACAACTTAGAGCTGATGTTTTTAACCTTAAGATATCAAAAGAAAGTTATACAGAATTACAAGATCAACTTGTAGATAACTTTATGTTGAATTTTAAAACAATTCACAATAACTTTGTTAATAAGAATATTCTATATTACATAAAAAGACGACATTATAATAACAGTGACTTTATAGTTTGGTTTAAAAAAACTTATAATGTATGGCCTTGTGATAAACGTATAATAAAGGCTTTAAATAATTTAGAGGCTTTTAAAACTAAATATCACTTGCTATCTGACAGAATCAAAGGCGCAAAAAGTCGATCTGATATATGGTCTATTGAAAAGTATTGTAATCTATCAGGCATTGATCAAGACATCGTAAAAGAACTATTACTTGATGCCGATTATAATAATAAACTTAAAATTTTGTTGACATCTCAAACAGTATTAAATAGGGTTCGTCTTGAAGAACTTACAAATAAATTTAACTTAACAACTATCAAAGGCTAGACTAATGAAAAAATCAACTTCACTTTTAAACTTTTTTAATGATCTTCAAGGTAATGCAGATTTTACTAACTATTCCCTCGAAGAAATGAAAAGCGCGATCACTACTATTAATGATCAATATCTAGATGATTGGGAGAGCTTGCTAGTAAAAGATAACGATGCCGATAATACTAGATGCTTAGAAATACTAACTGTATGTCTTGAAGCCGTAAATTGGGATTTTTCAGAGCTAGAATTTTATGAGTTTTTCGAACATTTAAACAACATTAAACAAAATTTTCTAACGTCTAGTGAGTTTTGTATGGATCTGCTTTGTGGTGAAGTTCTCCTAATACATAACGACGAGATAGATCAAGTATGGTCTGATAGCCTTTTAGAACAAATAAAAGACTGTTACGAGATAACCGACGAGCTGCCTAGTTTTTTTGTTATTGATTGGGATCAAACTGTTGAGAATTGCAAAGTTGACGGGTTAGGGCATCACTTCGGATCGTACGATGGCGAAGCATACGAAAGCAATAATTATAACATTTTCAGAACTAATTAGGGGATCATCGTGAAATATTCAAACGCTAAAAACAAGCCTAGCAAATCCGAACGCAAGCAAATAAAATTACTAAGAAATAACCGTAAAAATAGACGTGTAGAATTATCTGAGTAGTATTTTTAACCGTAGGCACCTTAAAAAGTGTCTATCATTAAACACACTAACAGAGTAAAAATAATGTTATATATTCAAACTTCTATAGATATCGCGGTTAAAAATGGAACCTCTAAGTATATACTAGTTTTTGATAATGGTAGACTTTTTGATTACAAGCCTATAAAAGATACAAAAATTACCCATAAATTAGATTCAATAAAGGATATAAGATCTATATCTCAGAGTTTATTAAAAGAATGGTGGAGGTTATGAATACCCTAAAAAAGTCTTTTCCTACAAATAAGGGTTTTAAAGTTGATTTGTATCAAGTTTATAACTACAGTAAAGAAATCAACTCAAACGAAATATAGGCTAAAATAATGAAATTATCAGATCATCAAATCAAAACAATTCGTTTTGTAGAATCTACTCTAATAAGTGTTTTGCAAGTAGATATCAATAACACGTTTCACACTGCCAGACTTTTAAACGTGGAGCTAGTCATCAACGCACTAAAAGACGATTCAAAAAGGGCTTTCCATTGGTCTTTGTACTTAGAATTTATTCGCCCCGTGTATACATACTTGGAGTATACT
>Ga0222646_100193_pt1 | contig 19807 bp, 31 predicted proteins | sample AntAcemetagen293_FD_179819 | JGI IMG/M metagenome (GOLD analysis project Ga0222646, IMG submission 179819) | Saline water microbial communities from Ace Lake, Antarctica - #293 | ecosystem: Environmental > Aquatic > Non-marine Saline and Alkaline > Saline | place: Antarctica: Ace Lake | collected... | reverse complement strand
AAAAAAAAAAAAAAAAAAAATAAAGAAAAAAAAAAAAAAAAAAAAAAAAAAAAAAAAAAAAAAAAAAAAAAATTAAAAAAAAAAAAAAAAAAAAAAAAAAAAAAAAAAAGAAAGAGCAACACCAATTAAGGAGTTGCTCTTTCTAAATATATATTACAGCTATTTTCTTCTGTGTAGGGAGGTAAAATATATCTTTGCCTTGTCACTATTTGATTATGTACAGGCACAGTTCTTTTACATGTATCTTGTAAAGGACATCCCCTCCCACTGCATTTTATATCATGGGGAAACATCATAGTTAAAAGTTTATTTTGATTATATCAGAAGAAATGTTATATTTGTTATTCATTTGATCTTTATAACATTCCATATTTGTTATTTTTAGAACTTAAAACTCCTGTCCTCAACAGGAGTTTTTACTTTTTAACTATATCCCATTGGATATGCTGTACTTTAGCAGCAACACCTAATGCAATTACATCTCCTAGCTGTATTCTACTAAGAAAAGGACTGTTGTTAATCAAGGTGATAGCCAATTCACCTTTGTAGTTGCTACCTATTGTAGCTGGACTGCTGGCTACTAATAATCCTTTCTTTAAAGCATTACTATCAGTGTTTCTGATTTGTAATTCATAGCCTTCAGGTACATCTACATGTAACCCTGTTCCTACTAATACTCTTTCAAACCCTCTTAGTGTAAGATATCCTTCACTTATAGATTGCTGTAACTTGACATTTAAAAGTACTTCTTTGTTACCTTTGAACAACTTTTTGAAGTTTTTAGCCATAATATTGAAGCCCACATGTTCAGGGCTATCATATAATGGTGCAAATACTCCTTCCTCAGTCTTAATTTTTACTTTAATCATTCTTTTATCCTTTTTAAATTAATCTTCTGCACACTCATCACAAATATCTTTCTGAAAGAACAAGTGTTTTAGCACATGAAATACTCTTTTACACTCAGAATTTGCACATTCTTTTAAGCTATAGCTCAAGATTGTGGTTTTTAATAGTGTCTTTCATCATTTTTATAGCACTGTATGTACCATTGAACAAGATAGCACTATAAATGGACATTGGTGTCCATATAAATTTTAATGTTTTGTAGTCTTTGTTTGGCACATCATAACTATCAAAATGTAAGTTTCTTGTAGCTGGTGTGTTGTGTAGTACCATCATTCCAGGTTCATCTTGAACTGTTATTATCAGTGGCATGCTTTGCTCAAACATATTGTTGATACTTGTATCTCTAATTGACACATATTTTTCCCCTGTTTCTGAGTATATTTCTATACCTTTTTTAATTTTAGGATAATACAGGAATGCTCCTGGTGTTAAGTCTTCTATATTCATCTTTTCTTTTGTTCTTTAAATTAGTCTCTGTTGCTAATGACTGCAACTATTACTATAATAAACAGTGCTAGTAAAACTGATGTCCATGTATAGTCATTTAATACTTCAAAAAATTGTCTCATTTTTGTGTAATAAAAAAGGGTAGACTTTTACATCTACCCTTTGATTAATTAAATTCTATTTACTAGAACCTTTGTCTACCTTGTGTTCCTTGTGATTCAGGAACTTTCTCCATAAGTGTAGTGATAGTACACTCTGTAGTCAGTAACATACCTGCTGCAGAAGCTGCATTCTCTAATGCAATTCTTGTAACTTTAACAGGGTCAATAATACCAGCTTCAATCATATCATTTCTTTGAACACCTTGTTTAGCATCAAATCCATAATTAGGTAATTCACTTTTAAGTACATTCTCAACAATAACATCAGAAGTAAATCCTGCATTATCTATGATACATCTAATAGGTGCTTCTAATGCTTTTAACACAATAGAAACTCCTTCTTCTAAGTAGCCATCTTCAATCTTAAGATTGTCTAGTACTAACTTTTTAGCTTGTAAAAGTGCTATTCCTCCACCACAAACAATCCCTTCTTCAAGGGCAGCTCTGGTAGCATTCTTAGAATCTTCTACTCTATCCATCTTTTCTTTCATCTCTGCTTCAGTAGGTGCACCAACATAAATCACTCCTATGCCACCTTTTAAAGATGCAATCCTTTTCTCTAGTTGCTTTAACTCATAATCATTTTCAGCCATTGGCTTTAAATTTTCAAGTTCATCAACTCTGAATTGGATCATTTCCTTTGTACCTTGACCACCAATAAGTAGTGTATCATGATAGTCCATCTTTACAGTTTCACACTTACCAAAGTCAGCTGCAGTTACTTTATTCAAGTACTTACCTCTGTCTTTAGAGATGATTTTACCTCCTAATACATAAGAGATGTCTTCTAAAAGTTCTTTCTTTCTCTCTCCAAAACCTGGAGCTTTCAAGACTGCAACTTTTACTCCATTCTCATAGGCATTTACTAGTAAAGCTTCCATAGCTTGACCTTCAACATCCCCTATAATCACCAAAGACTTACCTGCTCCAATAGAAATATCCATTACATTTTTGATTGCAGTGTTGAAAGAAGAAATCTTGTCTTCTGTCATCAGTACATAAGCATCTTCTAAGAATACTTCACCTTTTTTCTTGTCATTGACAAAATAAGGGTGTGAGTAACCAGACTCTACTTTCATACCTTCTGCTAAATCTACATAAGTAGTGGTATCTTTAGATTGCTCTACAGAAATTACACCATCTTTACCTACTTTAGAATAAGCTTCTCCAATTAACTTACCAATAACCTCATCATTGTTAGATGAAATAAAGGCAATTTGCTCAAGACCTGCTCCTGTATCTCCAATTTCTACTCTAAGAGTGTTTAATTGTTCAATAACAAGTTTAGCACCTAAACTGATACCTCTTTGTAATTGTACAGGATTAGCACCATTGTTTATTGCTTTCATACCTTCACTCACAATTGCTTGTGTAAGTACAGAAGCAGTAGTAGTACCATCTCCAGCTTTGTCATTGGTCTTAGATGCAGCAGCTTTTACAAACTGTGCACCCATGTTCTGTAACCTATTAGGTAATAAAATTTCCTTGGCTACAGAGATTCCATCCTTTGTTACTAATGGGTCTCCAAAAGGTCTTTCTATCATAACATTTCTACCCTGGGGTCCCAATGTTACTTTTACTGCATTTGCTAATGCATCTACACCTTTCTTTAATTGCTTTTTAGCTTTGTTACCTTGTGAAATCTTTTTACTCATTTTCTTTTAGTTTACAGATTAGGTTATCTTCTTTTGTTAAGATGTATTTCTCTCCTTCAATAGTGATTGTACTGAAATCAAACTCTCCAAAGACCACAACATCTCCCACAGTAGTCTCATCAGTGTTAGCACCTTTGGCAACTACTGTGCCAAAGAGTCTAACCTCTTGTTCAAACCCTTGAGGTGTCATGTAGTTTTGCTCTTCCTCTTCTTGAGCATCTTCAATTTTAATAAGGACTCTCTCCTTATACATTTTGTCAATCATTCTATAGTTATTTATAAAGTTTTACATTAAAATACTCCTCTACATCATCCAAGGGAAAGTCTAATTCCCCTTCCCATCCTATGTGACTTACATCTGTGTTGTAGATACCATTTATTTTCTCTACAAATTTCACTGCCAAATCTTGGCACTTAATAAGTACACCTAGTTCATCTTCTTTTTCAAGAAAAAAGTTGCTTAAATCCTCAAACTGATACATTTTACTGTAATTACTTTTTTGAAATTCTTTTGAAGTTTGTTTAAACCTCTCTGGAACTTCTATGACAAGCATGTGCAGGTGTCCTGAATGTATGTCATCAAAAGCATAGTCAAATTTGTAGTATGGTTGGCTTTTCATCCAAGCCATTATACTTTTAAACACTTTTCTTGAAAACTTAGTATCAATCAATATGAAAATACTGTGTTCCATAGCTATATCCATTTTTGTAAGAGAAAAATCTCCTATGCCAATGGCTAATTTAAACAGGTTAGTAAACTTAGTTTCAAACTCTCCACCATATTCCTTGAGAGTAGGTAACAAGTACTTTTTTGTTCTATTAGTGTAAACACTTCCAAGCTGTATCTTCATTGTAAATTAAATTAATATGTCTCCACCAGATTCAACTACATTCTTATCAACTTCAAAGCCATTCATTGTATGCCAAACAGCTAATTTAAGAGTGTCTTTAAATCCTAGGATTGCTCTACTTTGTAATTCATGTCCACTTGGGTTGCCCTCTATGTCATGAGTACTATAAAACAATTCAGGTCTACCATATTTACCTAATCTAATTTGATCTTCAGATAAAGTGTACATTAAAGGATTACCTTGATAGTAATTTACCTCTCCTGTCATCTTATTCTCCTTAAATCCTGTTGTTTCTACCATAAACTTGAATGGCAAAACTACAGTATCTACATTGATTAACCATTCTAATTCAGGAATACTTGTTGTTTCTTCTGGTATTGCTACCAATTGTTTCAAAGCTTCTGTGTAAAAAGCACCTTGGAAATTGTACCCAAACTTTAAAGCTGATGAAACAAATTCAGTAGTATTACCTGCCATAGTCTTAAAATCTATGGGTTGTAGAGTGTTAGTTGCATTGTCATAGATTACCATATCTAATAGTGCTCTACAATCTACATTATCACAAGAAAAATAAACAGGTACTTGATAAAATATACTTATAGTTGGACTTGCAACAAAGTACTTACTAGTGTGAATGTGAGTTCTCCAGGACATTTCAATGTTGCCTATAATCATAGACTCAATAGCACTTAGAATTTGCTTACCATGAGATTCTTTTAGTTGCTCAAAGTAGTCATAGCCTAGCTCCATTATCTTGTTTATCCTAGTCTCTAGTTTCCATCTTTCTTGGTATTTGTGAAACTCTAAAGCAAATTGAACATGCTCTGTATAACCATGTAAAGTCACAAAAGCTGGTTCCCCTTCTTCTAGTATTTTATCAAATACCATTTGAATAATACTCATAATAGCATCAGAAGGTTTTACTCTTTCTGAGACATAATAATCTTTGTTAAATTGGACTAGTCCCATAGATATTCTATCATCTACAGCAGAGCCAATTACTAAGTGTCCTTTCTCTGTGTAATACAAAGACTGTTCATCTTCTTTGGTAAATGCTACCCCCTTTCCTAACCTTTTCAGGAAGGATTGGGAGACAGCAGGTGCTTCAAAGTACTTAGATACTTCTTTTTTTATACCTAGTCTTATCATATATCTGTTCTTTTTAATAATTTAATAAAATCATTTAATGTCATGCTAACTATCTCATCAAATTCATTTCTTCTTCTACCTCTACCTATGTCTTTCTTATGAATAAGAATATTCATATTACTTAACTCTGGGTAATGAGAAGGAAAGTTCTTTTCAACTTCCTCTTTGATTTTTGATAATTCTTTTGATATTATAAGACCTCTTTGTTTCCCTGCTTTAATTTGTATATTAAATGGGTCTGTGAAACATAAATCTATTCCACTATCATCATGTAATCTACTTGCAGCTCTTGAGGTCTTACACTTTTCAAATGCTTGACTTAAACCCTTAAACAGAGTTGCATAATGCCTTTCAGCATCATGACCCTTGGTTCTATTTCTAGCTCCCTGGCTTCTTACTTTTCTTTCAGGTTTGCTTTCTTCATTCTCTTCTGTCATCTATATCTCCTTGTTATGAGAGGATAAAAAGTCTTTCATTTCTGTTACAGTTTTAAATTTAGGTTTTTTAATCCCATTCTTAAAACATTTATCCTCTATATTATTAGTAATAATCACTTCTACTCCTAATTCAATGTGGGGTGCTAACACCTCTTTTTGAAACTTGGAGAACAATGACTTGTACACTGAATGAGTGTAAAACTTCTTAGAGACAAAAAATGCAAATTGTGATAAATCTAGTACATCATCACTATGCATCTTTTTCATGTAGCTTGTTTTCACAGCTACTAAAAACAATATATCTTTGACTTCTCTACCCAAGCTTTCAAATAATATTCCTTTTGCTCCTTTTAATAATCTGTCCATAGACTTAGTACCAAAACTAAAAGGCATCCCTCTGTTAGAGAGAGCCTTATATAACTTAGCATAGCTAGTTATTTGAATTAAACTTTCTTTGAAAGGAATAGAATAATGAACAATTTGTTTATTATAAATTCCTAAATTACACTTTGTAGAACTAATAGGTACATACTCATTTTGAGTAGATAATCCATCAATACTATAAGTGGAAAAGTGTCTTTCATAATGTTTTGAATCTCTTTTAACTCTGGCATAGTCACTGGTAACCTCTAAATTGATTAGATTCTCCATTAACTTGTCAGATTTATAGGGATAAAGTACTCATGGAAAAATGGTACAGACCTAACTTTACTCCCACTGTTTACATTAGTTATATGATTAGTGAAAAAACCAACCATTAAACTTGCAATCATTGTAGCTGAATGAGATGTTTGTTTCATTGTGCAGTTCTCAGTCTCCACATCAGAATCATCAAAGAGGTGATCTCTTTTATATTCTTCAGCAGTGTCTGGTGTTACACAAAATATTTGCATTTGTTCCATTAATAGTCTACCATCTATTAATATTGCATTAGGATTATCAGAGTTATCCCTTTGCCAAACTTCAAACATGTCTTTTCTTGCCTGCATATTATCAAATGCAGAAAACATATACTCATGTCCCATTGAATCTTTGTCAAAAGCTTCTTCTAAGATTGTAATATAAGTATCAGAGTACTCTAATACAATCTCTTTAATAGCTTCTACTTTAGACAATCCAATGTCTCTTTTAGCAAACAGTTGTCCACCCAAATTGTGTTCTTCAATCATATCATAATCATACACAATAGGTGTGAACCCTGCTCTTGCTAATAGGAAAGTCAACCAACTTCCTATACCTCCAGCACCTCCTATCAAGGTGCTTATCTCTGCTTTAGGATACCATGGGGCATCCTTAAACCTACTTCTTACACTATCTTTTTTCATCTTGTAACATTTTTCTTGTCATTGATTCTAATGACTTTATTAAAGGGTCTGCTATACCAAATATTCCTTCATATTGCTCTAGTAAGTCTAATACTTCTGCTGTAGTTTCTAAGAAAATCTCTGTGTTTATTTCTCCAAAGATGTCCCAATACTTCTCAAACATTGCAGGATACATTACTGTAATCTTAGTTGCATGTGCAGTTAATTGATGAGCATTCAATATTGATACTTCAATTTCTTCCAGTACATTCTCTAAGCTATCTCCTACTGGAGGATTGTCTTCTGCTAATCTTAAAATGTATCTAGTAAAATCTTCATATCTCTGAGACATACTCATAAGACTTTTGTCTGTTACTTGGTTACTAAAAGATTGATTCCACATTTCAGCTTCCATGTTATCCATTTCATCATCTTCTGGATAATGACCATTAAAAGGATTTTGATGAAAAGTTGGTATATGCTCATCTTTACCTTTTAAGTTGAGGTTACCTTGGTAATTAGGGTTTGTTTGATAAGGTTTAGGCAATGCATTTACAAACTTTGCCTTGTTCTGTGCATCTTGCTTAATTATTTCATTAGTCCTATCTAAAAACTCTTGTGGAACTGTTGTTAGAGTTACAGGAGCATTGATTTCACAGTCAAATGTAAACATTACTTGTCTTGCATTTGAAAGCTTCAATGTCCAAGGCTCTCCATCTTCTTTTTTACAGCCATAGCCATTGATGTCTCCTCTGAAAGCTACTTTAGCTACCATTTCTTTTCTATTATTCACTACTAGAGATAAATAATAGTTATGAAATTCAGTATTGTCATCTAACTCATCCATATCTACACCAGAAAAGTATGATTTCATGTCATGGTGTGAATGTATCATACCTATTTTCCATCCTAATGTTTCAGGGTGGTCCATTCTGTATTCTATAAACTCCTCTCCAAGATCATATCCTGTTGCACCTGTAGTACCTTTGTCCATTGGATATACATCTTGTATTGTAATCTCCATTTTGTCAAACTCTTTAATACTACCTTTTACAGTGTAAAACAAGACTCCTGACCATTCTACCTTGCTAATTACTTGGCATAAATAGTCTATCTTGTCTTGTACTTTCTGGGGTATCTCTAATGGCACTAAGTTGCTCAGAGATATAACCTCTAAGTTCTTTGGTTTTAATGTTTTGTTCAATTGCTTCTGTGACATAATCTTTAATTTGTTTATGAATATAAAATTCTTTGTTTATCTCTACTGTTGACTCTACTATTTTAAAGTCAACTCTTTGTCCTCTGAACATAAATCCAGCTACATTTAATTCTTCTTGGGTCCCTAGTTTATAAGAACTAATGTCACCTGTTGAAGGAGATACAAAAGAGAAATAATTCCCTCTTTTATCTTTACTTGCTACAACATTAGAATTATGAAGTGTATGTTCACTAGAAAGTCTTAAATACTCTTCTAGTTTTTCATTGTCAACCACTTTTACTGTACCTTTCTTCATTGTAAAGTCTAATTCTTTCTTGATTTCTCTGTCTTGAATAGCCTTGTGATGATTCTTTACTGTATTTACACTAATATAGCTTAGTTCTCTTTGACCTGTTACTTTAGAGAAATGAATGTGTGGTACTCCCTCTATGGATTCCCAATTTAAGTACTCCTCTAATTGAAATAGAAATAGTCTAAGATTTCCCTCAGTATATCCACAGCTTAACATTGTTAAAGCTTGGACTACCTCACTACTACCTAAACAAAATCTTCTATAACACAAAGCACTTGAGTCAGTAAACTCTTCATCTTCTCCTACATAAGTGTATTTCCTAGAAGGTAAATGACTGTGTTGATACTCACTATAAATCTCTTCTCTACTAGCTGACAATCTTTTGCCTTCAAAGTTCTTGAAGCTAAAAGTCTTATCAGTTCTACTAATAGGAATTAATTTTATGAATAAATCTGTAACTGTGTGAGAGTTTTTTCTTGAGTTTAATATTCTAATCTTTGGAAAATGTATTGTAAACTCTAGTGTAAAAGGTCTTACTTTATAATTAGTGATTTCTATGTCACCATTATCATTGTAGTCTCTTAATCTTCTTTTCTTTAAGATGATATCCCATTTATTGGGAAAAACACTTTCTAATACTTCTGCAATAGAATCTATTGTATTAGTTATACCAATGTACTCAGCATCCAACTTTAGATAATGTTCCATAGCTTTTACTGCTTTAATCTTTCTTGCCATAGGAGCTTTTGCAAAGCTTTCTATGTAGACATCTGTTCTGTTCATTTTGAATGTTTTAAATAAAAAACCAGGACACTTATATAGTATCCTGGTCTTTTAAGATTATTAAAATGCAATTAAGAAGTCACATCACTGAACTCACTCATCATGTCTGCCATTCTATCTCTCATTTTGTTCTCTTTAGCTACCTTAGCTTGAGCATCAATTCTAGCATTTTCTGCTTTCTCTTTTGCTTCTCTTTCTTCTCTAAGAATTTCTACTACAGTGAAAACATAAGTTTCTTGAAAATCATGAAACTCACTTCTGATGTTACCTAAAGTATTGTTTAAAACTCCTTGTGTAGTTTCATCAAAGCTAGTAATATCTAGTCCAGCTATAGCTCTGATTGCATCATTTAACACTTTCAGTTCTGGATAATCAGCAGCATTAATTTCTGCTTCTTCTGTAACAGGTTCTTCCTGTTTAACTTGCTTTGTCTCTGCTTTGACAGCAGTAGCATGTTTACTTTTCTTCTCTTTCTTTACTTTTTTGGGAGCTTCTACTTTTGTTTCAACAATTACACCACTCCAAGAAGCTAATAAATCTCTAAGGATTTCAGTACCCTTAGTAGTGTAATTCTTTCCCACATTAAAGTGAGCTTTTCCTTCTACTTCATTAGTAGCAAGAATATCTTTGATAGAACCTCTCAATTCTTTGTAAGACATAGTAGAGATTCCTGAACCAGCTTTAGTTTTCTTGTTCATCAAGAACAATGTAAACCCTGTAGTTGGTAATGATGCTCCATCAGCTTCTAAAGTCAATTTAGACTCTCCAATAACAGCCTTCATTTTCTCATGCTTAATACCAGCATTGTTTAATTCTCTTTGTAGGTCTCCCCAAGTTGTTGCAGAAGTTTCTACTTCTCTTTCTCCCATTTGTGTTGAAAAAATCTTTACTTTCATTGTCTAGTTTTTAGTACTATTAATTAATTTGTTTTCTAACAAAAAGTTAGTTAGTTGCTCTTTTCCCCTATGAAATATAAGGTCAGCAGGATCTGAAATATTATGTTTTTGTAGACCCTCTTTTAAGTGTATGTACCTGGATTTTTTAGGGTACATACCATTAATTTTATCTACTAATTTTCCAGCAGCATCAATTCCTGCTCTGTCATTGTCAAAAAGCACAATAACCTCTTCAAATCTCTCTAGTAGTGGGTTTAAAATATCAGCAGTTGGGTACATTCCTTCATTTTGAAAGGCAATTACATTGTCAACTCCTTGATTCTTTAACACCCTTCTATCTTTATAAGATTTAGTGATTATTAGTCTTTTATCTGTTAATGGCAGTTCTTCCATTCCCCATACATCATTAGATGTACAGTTAGTTGCCCATTTACCTTTTCCTTTCTTATCAGGTGTATAGATTTTCAACCTGTCATCAAACTTAGCTATCAAATAAGCTCTGGACTGTGGTCTAATTACTACATCAGCCTGTAATTTCTTAGAAAATACTTTGTACCAAATAATTGGAAATACATTGTCTTCTCTAAGGTCACTCTTAGTGATTTGATAAGGTTGCCAATAGGTTTTGTCCTCTTCAGAATTAAACATTCTTGCTTTGAAACTCATAGCATGACTGTCTTTTTTCTTGTGTTTTGTTTCTATAATTTGCTTTCTCTTTTCAATAACATACTCTGAATCATCATGATGTCCTGCAAGAAGATTAAGCTTAAAGTGTTCATTAACAAGCTCTAATGCTTTGTAAAATGATACTCCAAAATGGTCTTGTACAACATTAAAACAATCTCTATGTCTTTTCTTATGAGTCATTTCTGCCCAATCAATAAACCATAAAGTGTCTTTGTACCATTCAAAGTAACAATCAGGTAGCTTGTCATTCCTAAAAGGAGAATATACATACTTATGCTCTACAGGCAAGTAACCTAATATCATTTTGAATACTTCCTCTTGTGTAATCTTAGACAATACTTCTTCTTTAGAAATATAGACCCTAGATTCTTTGTAGCCATAACTCATTGCATATCCTGTTTAAAAATTATAGAAAAAGGGTCAAACAAGTGAATGTTTGACCCTATAATTTAATGTGACCTACCAGTCTCCTCCTGAAGAAGCACTTGTAGAACCTTGCATAGCTGAAGAACCTGCAGATGCTTGTTCTTTTTGCTGTGTTGCAAAGTTAGATTCCATAAACCATCCATTTCTACTGAAAGGGTGCTTATTTCCATCTGCATCAACATATCTCAATGCTACCTCTGAAAGAGATGCACCAGGATTTTGTTGCTTTTCCCATGCTCCAACAGGTACAACAGCTTTGTTCAACCATCTACCATGCTTCATGTTCTTAGGAAATTCTAAGTATGTATTCTTAGATTCTCCTGAGATTTGCCATTGCCATACACCAAAACCATCTAAAGGTACTTCTGCAAAATTAGCAGGTAGTACACTTGTAAGCAAAGTACAAAAGTGCTTAAAAGATTGGATTTGTGTAGCTAATGCACCTTGGATAGTTGCTTTGTCTGCAAAACATCCAATGATGTGAGTAAGTACTTGACTCATCAACTGCTTCTCAGCTGCAATAGCTGGGTGTGCTGGATCAGTTACTTCTACTTGTTGTCCTGTTGCTTCATCTTTAACATAAGCTCTGCTTACAGGAAACTTTCTGTAACCTCTCTCTACTCCATCAATAGTGAATAAGATGTTTAATGCTTCCATTTCAGCACCATCTTTACCACCATGCATTGTGTGTTCAAACTTTGTAAGTCTGACATTTCCTGAGTTTAAACCAAATACAAATGCTGATTCTTTTGCAACATGTTCTGAAAACCCATAACCTGACTGTGCAGGTGTACTATTTTGACTATTGTCCATAAACTTTTTTGAATTTATAAAGTTACTATTAATTTTAATCTAATTTTGAATTTAATTTACTAATTAAAATTCATCTTCTACTTCTACCTCAACATTCACAGCTTCTGGTGTGAAATCAGTTGTGTCCATTGATGTGTTGTTCTCTTGAACATCATCATCAAAGCTTGTTGGTGCTTGCATTTCTGCTACTTCCTCAACTGCATCAGCAGTGTCATCTGTCAATACAAATGATGGTGCTGGTTTAGTCTTTAATCCTTTCAACTTTGGGTGAGAGAATAAATCTTTCATATCCTTACCTGATAAAGCATACTTTGATTGAATTTGTGGTCTTGATAAACCATTGTTCAAATCTGCTTGGATTCCACTAACTGTTAACTGTGTTCTTACTGGTGCTACATTGTTTTCTAACTCTGACATTTGATTCTATTTTTAAAATTTAATATTTGTTTTACTACTCTTCTCCATAGTTGTAGGCATGGAGAGCCTTTGCTACTGCACCTAAATCATTTAAGATATAGGTTTCTTTAAACATTCCTACAGGACTTTTAGCAGGGAATTGTCCATCAAAGTTGGTCACAAAATTCTTTGTAACTGTCTTTGTTTTGTCATCCCATGTCTGCTTACCATATAGTACTATTGTAAATAAACCCTCTAAGGTTACTTTACTGTCTAACATTTTACCAATAGTCTTCATCTTATAACTGGTTTCAAAACCATTCTCAATAACCTCTGCATGAGTTAGTAAGAAGAAGTTTAAATCTTCTCTACCACTGATACCAGCATTAATTACATCATAAGCATTCTTTGCTAATTTGTTGAACTTGTCAAATCCTGCTTTCAAGGCATTTGCCATAAATTCTTCTGACATTAAGTATTGATAATCATCTATTACCAGGTTCTTAATATCAGGTCTATTAGCACTTACATACTGCATTACCTTAATTACATCATAAGGATTACAACTACCAAAGTAGTTACCTTCTTTAGGTGGTCCTTTACTGATGTCAATAGGTACATACACTTTCTTCCATCCTCTAAATGGTAAAGGTTTGTTCTTTACATTAATTAGGAATGTCTCTTTAGGGTCTAATCCTTCAATACCTAACTCTGGTATCTTACCCATAGATGTGGTCTTCCCAAAGCCACTCTCTGTTACTACAGCCACAGCATTTGCCATTTCTTTACTGTTTTAAAAGTTAATAATAAGTCCATACATAACTGCCTGCTGTCTTAGAAAGACCTGCTAAAGCATTGCCAATACTGTTTCTACCAATACCTAACTCTTTTGAAGCTGCATAAACAGAAGAAAATATTCTGATTATCTTTCCTCCTTTAAGTGCTTGAACTACTGGTATGTGTTTCCTATTAGCTTGAGAAACTTTTAGTTTAGAAGCATCAGTTTGTTTTCTACCTTTAGCATAAGAACTTATATTGCTCCTATGTTTTTCTGATAGTTTCTTACCTTTATTCCAACTATTGCCTTTCATTGCAATGGACAATTTCTCTTTAGTTTCCTTAGAATGTGTAAAACCTCTTCTTGATTTCCCACCTTCTGTTGTGTTAACTAAATTGCATCCTAGCATCTTGAAGTAGTTCATGTAAAAGATTTCTAATTCATCTAACATTTCTACACTGCATTCTTCTAAAATTAAGAACTCAGGTTCTATAGATTTGTTATACAAACTTCTAAGCCATATATAGACTCTTGCTTTACTCCTATGAGTAATTGCTGTCCTACAATGACCACTCTTTCTTTTACTAAAATTAACAGTTTGTCCTATGTACCTAATTTGATTAGATACAGGGTCAACTATTGCATAAACTACTGCATTTGCCATAATTATGATTTTCTTGTTTCACTTAATAATATTCTAATACCACATAAACCTCTCTCTGCATTAGCACCATTCAGTGCTCTCTCAATATATGGTTTGTCCCTTATTGTGTATCTTCTTTGTTCCCACTTTTCATTAACAAAATCTGCTAATGTCTTGACTGTGCCATCTGTAAAAGATGGTTTCTGTTCATAGACAGTCCCTTCCTTGAAGTGCTGTATCAGTGGTTTTTTCTTATACTTAAAAGTTCCCATATCCTGTGTTTTCTACCAATGGTATAAATGTGTTAATATTACCTTTCATAATTGTCCTAAAATGTACAGGACATTCAGTATCTCTACTTTCTACAAGGTGGATTGAAATATAATTTGGATATATCTCTTCACTAGAAGATGATTTGATCTGTAAACCAAAGTGTTTAGCTAGTCCATATTTCTCATCATTTGGGTCCATCATTGTGAAGATATAGTCTGCCTCCTCTGAGAGGTTACCTGTCTCCTTGATGTCATCTCCTGTTGGGTAAATGAACTCATTATTATACTTTAGTCTTTGTACATCACTCATACCTCTATTTAAGTGGATAATATCTACAAATGTAAACCCACACCAATTCCTAAATTCAACCTGATATTCTATCATTTTATCTACAGTTTGCTTTTTCTGAAAATTCCTTTCTGATTTCAGTTTTCTTAAGTGGTCTGTAATAACTATGGTAAATTTGTTTGGGTTATTAGGAGTCCAAGATTCTCTTTTTTCTCTCTGCTCCTTTATAGGAGCACCATTGTGGTCTGTACCTACTGTTGCCCAGTACTTGGTTTTTGTCCAAGTGCCATTCTCAGATGAGTATTGACCTAAAAAGTTTCTAATTCCTGTTGGATTGTCTCTTGTTTCTACAAACTTAATTAAGCCTTTCTTGGTCTGTACACCTTTCTCATTGTACTCTCCAAATAAGGGTATAATCTTGTCTCTGTAAATCTCAAGAACTATCCTTTGGTGTTCTTCACTTGGAATAATTACTTTATCTTCATTATCACGCATTTTACCCTCAAGGTAATTTGGGCTTAACTCATAAACTTGATCTTTCCAATCAAAGGTTTCTATTCCATAATCTGTTGCCATGTAATAAGTAACATACTTAAATTCCTTCTTAACTCTACTTATTTCAAATGAAAAATATATCCATTCTACTTCTAAGTTTTTAGGGTTCCCCCTGCTCAATTCTTTTATGTAATACTCTGATGGTTGAATCACAAAACCATAATCAGTAAAGGTAGTTTTACCAACCTTTGGTCCTGCTGCAATTCCATAGATAGCTTCCCTTTGAATACCTCCTACAAGCCTATCTATTTCAGGTATTCCTGTAGGTAAGCCAAAGTTTAATCCTTTTAATCCTTGTTGAAATCTGTATTCAAAATTCATATCTATCTCATTTTATTGCTTCTGCCATCTTCAGCACCACTTACTTTTACAAACTCTACATACTGCTCTAACATACTAACCTCTTTGAATCCTGCACCTTCATAAATAAACTTATGTGAAGACTTTAGATACTGTGGATCAGTGATTGTTTTTAAGTATGCTTCTGTTGCTTGTCTTACATCTTGCTTTCTTACTTCAGGATGTTTAGCAAAGAACCTCTTCATTCTTGCTGTAACTGCACTTTTAGTGCCTTTTCTTTCAGGATTTAGTCTTCCAAATAACTCCATATATGAGTCTATCCAACCAAATGCTTCATCTTTTTCTTCATTAAATAATGGAACTTTCCATCTTAGAGTATGTGGGATTGAAGAATTATCCTTGTACTCTCTTTCTACTATTCCTAATGCATTAACTTGCTTTCTAGTTTTCTCTGCTATGTACTCAGTATCAAGTCCAAAGTATATTCCTAGAAGATACAACTGTGCTTCATGTGAATTTACTTTGTACTTTCTTAGCACTGCTAATATTTCAGAATTTATTGAGACTATTTTTGCCATACATTTTCTGTTTATTCATGTTCCTTAATTATTTTGTTGACTAAACCCATAATTCTTTTCTGGTCATACTTAGCAGCCATATTAAATTTAGTGAGTATCTTAAAGTCAACAAAACCCTTTTGTTGAAGTAACTCCAATGCATCTTGAATCTCTTCAGTTTGAGAGGTAATTGTTTCCTCTCCACTGTCCAGTAGCTTATCAAATTCATCCTCTTCTGCTTTGATTAACTCTTTTATGAAGAGGTTACCAAATTTCTTAAGATTGTGTTTGTATCTGTGGTGACCACCTCTTTTTAGCTTTTCATTGTAGTGCAAGCTCAACTGTGTAACAATAATACTTAGACATAGAGTGTCTATATTATTGTGTACTCTGATTTCTTCTTGAGTCATTCTTCATCATCCTCTTCATCCTCATCATAGCCATATTCATTCTCTATGATTTCTCCACATTCACACTGTACTTCTGTAGGGTTTTCCCTATCCTTTCCAAAATTGTCTCCACAAGTTGGACATCTTAAATCTGTTGCCATATTTGTTAGTTTTAAAATTAATTATTCTTCTACTCCTAAATGTAATTCAATCTCAATATCATTACCATTAGTGTCTGTATAACTACAAGTCTCCCAAAGACAATTCTCAACAGGAGACTTAAGCATTTTTCTAATGTACTCTTTAGTAAGATATATCTTTGGCTTAAGCAATGATATGCAAGTTACTATTAACATCAAGTGTTATTGACATATCCATTGGCATGTTTTCAGGTCTCACCCTTACTCTGTTTTTAGTGTCTATACCATCTTGCACAACCACTGCATTCCTTGTCAGAGAGCCATCTTTGATGACTACTCTGTCTCCTTTTTTATACTTCATTTGTTTTGCTTTTATAAATTTCCTCCAAATACATTAAAACCTTTGTCATTATAAATATCAAACCTATCTGTTTCTCCTGCTGTACTTGAGTTATCCATTTCTGTTAAAGCAGCATTTTGTATTGCTTCTTCATCATAAGGAATAGTCTCATTTAACAAGCCATTTTGAATTTGAGTAGTAGTTTTACCTTCTGTGTACTTACTATCAATCTCAATTACTACAGCTTTAAAATAATACTTATAAATTGTTACTGTTGTTTTCATCTGATTCTACTGTTACTTTATTACCTTTATTCTTCTCTTCCCACTTTTCCTTGTCAAAGCCAAGGTCAGTTAATTCATCAAAAGTCTTTTGGTCTCTGATTCTTACATCCATCTTCCAAATTCTTTTCATTAGCTTCTTAGCTATGTGCTTACTTGAAGCAAAAATTCTAAGATATGCCATTATAGTCCTTTGTTTAAGATGTTCTTAAACCTAACAAACTCTACTTTGTCCATATCAAAGTTCTCTAGCACTGATGCTACCCATTTCTCATCTTGAGTACCCACTAATGATAAAATCCAAATGGTTGCTGTATAATCTTTTTGGTCTAGTAGTGTTCTACTAATCTTTTGAGATGTCAATCCATTCTTATCTGAGTCAGTTTGAGTCAAGATTAAGTGGTCTAGTTTCTTGTATGTAAAACCTGTTCCACCTGCATTAACCATTGCTATTTGGTCAATATCTCCTTTCATAAAAGCTTGTAAGTCTTCATTATCAGTCTTACTGTGGTATCTGTGTTCACATAATTCTTCAGCTTGCTTGATAGTAGCTGAAAAGATCAACTTTCTACCCTCTAAGTTGTCAATAAGATACTTTGCAGCATCAGTCTTAGATTGAGAACTCTTAATTGCTCTCATTCTAGCCAATATTCTGAAAGTCATATCATTTCTTCTCTGATAAATAGCTTGTTGAGCTGAATTATGAAGATACCTGTATTGAGCAGCTTCAGTTGTCTTAAACTTCTTCTCCTTATTACCTGCTTCAATGTTTTTCTCCTCTCCCATATCTATTTCTACAACTTTAATGGTGTAATTAGCTAAAAGCTTCATATCCACTGCTGCATTAATAGAAAGGTTAACTAGAATATTTAAGTCTAGTTGATTGTAGAGGTTCTTTTTGTGGTCATGCTTACTTGCAGTACCTGTCATAGATATAATGTTCTCATATCTTAGATTGTTAGACATCAATGGAGCCATATTATTCTCAGTAGCAAATTGCTCTTCATCTAATATGATTAAATCATAGTGTCCTGTCATCTTACCTAATGACATCCAAGTCACTGTAGTAAGTAGTTTGACATACTTCTTAGCTTTCCACAATGCAAACTCTGCAGGTATATCTTCATCAGCTAACTTAGCTGAAGGAGTTACCCATAGTATTGATTTAGGCTTAACTTTCTTGATGATGTCAATACCTATCTTAGTTTTACCAACTCTAGGAGCTAATAACAATCTTCCATGGTAGTTTCCTCCTAAGCTATCAACTAATTCTTTCTGTAGCTTATTCTTCTCTGCTTTATTCATATTGTTTCAAGTATTGGATGGTTATGAACATTGCCACAGGTTTGTTACCTGGGTTATGCTCTAAAAATGTTTTAAACATTGGGTCTTTTTTATCTCTTATAATGCTTATAGGTATGTACCCTTCTTCAAGCAAGTCTGTATAAACTTCATTGTACTGACTTTCTTTTGATAAGCTTACAACAGGACCCAGTATCAGGTTACTAAATGCCATTTAATGTTCTATGTTTGTCTTCTAATGTTAATTGTAAATCTTTGTACAAATAGACATCATTAAAAAGATTGTAATAATTATTGATTAACCTGTTGCAAGCACTTAATTGTGAGACTTTGAGACAGCTCAGAATTATTTTCTTAATCCAGGTTACTGTTTGTTCTTCTGTCATTATTAAAGTTTTTAAAGGTTATCTTAATTAAGGACTCTCCTTATTTAATGTATCTCTGCATAACTTGAAAAACACTCTGAAAATCCATCAAAGAATATTTCAGGTTTGTATTTATGCTCTCTGTTTACTTTGTGTAACTGCCTTTCAAGCTCCCAAGAAGTTAAAGGGTCTTCAAAACTATCAAATCTTATGACTTTATATTCATAAGGCATTGTAGTTTTATTTAAAAACCTTTCTTCTATTGTTGCTCTTGATGTTATACCTATTTTAAAGAACCTTTCTGTTTCATTAAAACACTCAATAACATACAAACTACCTTTTCTACTTTTACAAGCATTTGTCCATGCAGTTCTTGTCCAACCTGAACTTGCTTTAGCACATTCATGACAACCTGACCTTTTACTTAAATGAGAATTAGGACTTTGTATAAATATTCCATGTTCTTTGCAAATGATTTTAACTTTATCATGTGCAGTATTTAAGTATTCTGTCATAGAGTAGTCATACCTGTCTCCATGTACTTCCTTTGCCTTTCTAACAAAGTTTTCAGTAGTATCTCTTTGGTCATTTTTTTGTCTTTCAATACCACATGCTTTACAACCTTGACTTTGCCTTATATGTGCATTTGGTGTTTGTTCAAAAACTCCATGAACAGAACAAACTATTTTAACTTTGTGATGCATAGTTCTATATTCTACTAAAGAATAATCATACTTACTATGCACTTCATTAAACATTTCTATAATTTGTTCTGTTGTAATTTTAACTCTTCTTCTCTGTATCATACAGTAAAGATAGGTCATTACACTGAAATACACTAGTGAATCAGGCTATAATCTTTACCAAACTGTACATCAACCTCCATGTCTCTGTTAAGTTTAATCTCTTTGTTAATTTCTTTAATTACTGTATTCAAATCTAATGTTACTTGTGCTTTTGACTCTTCTGTATCAGGCACAGCAAAGATAATTTCATCATGGAACTGTCCACACATTTTATAACCTTTACCTCTTACTTTTTTAACATAGTGATCAAAACAATACACTCCTGTGCCCTGATTAAGAGTAGAAAATCTATCTTTCATTGCTCTTAGTGAGTACCAGAATTTACTTACTGGATTCTGTAACCATGCTTGTTTACCTATAGTCTG
>Ga0222646_100191_pt1 | contig 19915 bp, 24 predicted proteins | sample AntAcemetagen293_FD_179819 | JGI IMG/M metagenome (GOLD analysis project Ga0222646, IMG submission 179819) | Saline water microbial communities from Ace Lake, Antarctica - #293 | ecosystem: Environmental > Aquatic > Non-marine Saline and Alkaline > Saline | place: Antarctica: Ace Lake | collected... | reverse complement strand
GGTCATCAAGAACGAAGACGACGATGGCTGGGCCGTGGCAATGTACAAAGACGGTGCATCAGAGCCGGCTTTGGTAGGCCCGTGGACCATGGGGCGCGACAAAAAGAACCCCAAGCCGCTAGACGGCAATGCCTTCATCACCTTGGTAAAAACCGCCAGTGAATTTGTGCGCCGCCAAGAGCAGCAGCTACACGCCACACTGCACCAGTCGGTCACTGTGAATGGCCAAACCGGACGCGTCACGGTGCTGCTAGATATCGTGCCCGATGACGACAACCCCTTTGGCGTGTTGAGTGCCCAAGATGAAGGCGGTGATACGCTGGCTGAGTTCAAGGTGAACGCGGGCTTCAAGCTCAACCGCCAAACGGCTCAACAGTGGGTGGATGCCGGGCTCGTGCAGCCTGCTGGTCACTAACGCACGCACGAAGGCGGGCAGGCAGGCATGGGGCACACCCCATGCCACGTGTGGGTTTATGTCTGCCCGCGTGCCCACTTCACCAAGTCAGCACGACTCATTGCGCCGCTGGTGCGAGCCACTTCTCGGCCGTCTTTAAACAAAGCCAATGTGGGAATGCTGCGTATGTTGAACCGTGCGCCCACGTCTTGGTGGGCCTCGGTGTCCACTTTTGCCAGCAACATTTCACTGGCTAAGTCGCCAGCAGCTGCCTCAAACTGTGGGGCCATGGTGCGGCAAGGCCCACACCAAGGCGCCCAAAAATCCACCAACACAGGCATGGCGCTGCGGCTGATGTGTTTGTTGAGCGATGCGCCGTCTAGCGCTACAGGCTTGCTGCTGTGCATGGGTTGCTGGCAACGCCCGCAAGTGGCATTGGCTACATCGCCTATGTCTAGACGGTTGGTGGTGTGGCAATGAGGGCACACGATGAGTGAGGTACTTGAGGTGTGAGATGTGTGAGATGTGTCAGCGGTCATAAGTCAACAGGTTAACAATGCATGTACAGGCGTACATGTTAAATCCAACGTGCAATCAAACTACACAGGCCACTGAGCACCAAGGTAGACGCAACTGGTAAACGAATCACCCGCCCGGCAATGCGCAGCTCAAAGTCACCCGGTAAAGTCCCCACGCCAAAACGGCGCAAAAAAGGGAGCAGGCCGTTGATGAGCACCAAGGCCAAAAACACCGCTATAAGGTATCTGAACATCAGCTTCTCACAATGTGTGCGTGCGGTCGAACTGGGTAAAACCCAGCAGCCCACCACCGTCGTTAACGGCTTGGGTGCTGGCTGGTGCAACCAATGCCAACACCTTAAACAGCTCGCCCATTTCGTGTTCGTGCACCAGTTTTAAAGCGTTAGATTGCTCGCCAACGGTGGCACTGGGCAGCTCATTGACCAAGCCGCAATTGAGTAAGAAACGGCCTTGGCTGGTGTAGCCCATCACGTCCAAGCCCGCCTCTTGCGCTGCCACAGCTGCCGCCGTGAAGTCCACATGCACAGTGATGTCCTTTAGCCCCACACCGACCAATGGGTTGGTGTCGCTGGTGTGTTGGTAATGGCACATCAGCGTGCCCATGTGACGTTGCGGGTGGTAGTACTCGGCTTGGGTAAAGCCGTAGTCCAACAACAGCGCCGCGCCGCTTTTGAGGCAGTCGCCCAAACTGCGCAGCCAAGCCTGCGCTTGCTGGTGCCACTCCACCCAGTAGTCCAATTGCGCAGGCACCTCAAAGTCTGGCCTGAGCTGAGTAGGCCTGTCTTCCCATTGCAGCTGCCAATGTGACTGGGCTGCGTCTAGGGCAACACCTCGCTCTAGCCACTCACCCGCTTTGGTGCGCAGCAACAACTTAGTGGGCATGGCATCCAACACCTCGTTGCCAACCACCACGGCGTGCAGCGCGTCAGGCCACTGCGTAACCCATTGCACGCTCACACGGCTGGCATAGGCTTGCAGCCTGGCTTGCTGGCGTGCGCGCAAGGTCGCAGACACCTCCACGATCACGTAGCGCTTAAATGGCACTTGGCTGTCCAGTAAGGCGTCAATCAGTTGCGCTGCCAACGCGCCAGTGCCACCGCCAAATTCCCAGACTTCGTCAACGCCGCACAGCGTCATGGCTTGGGCGACTTGTTTGGCCACCGTGCGGCCAAATACAGGGGTGAGTTCAGGGGCGGTGACAAAGTCTGAGCCATCGCTGGGCATGAGGCCCAGCTTGGGGCGCTCGTTGGCGTAGTAGCCCAAGTTGGGGGCGTACAGGGCCTGGGCCATGAAATCGTCAAACGGCAACCAGCCCCCGCTTGTCTCTAGGCGTTGGTTGATATACCCCTGCATAGCCTCGGGTGTGGCCAGCGTGGGGGGGGAAGTCGGTACACTTGGGGTCTTCATGCGCAGTAAATAGCTGTTGACAGCCGACATTGTGCGCCAAGCGCTTGCGCCCCTCACAACACCTGTTTTAAGCTAACACCATGTCAGTCTCTTTCGCACCGCGCTTCAGCGCACAACTGGTTCCCCGCGTTGCACTGGTTACTGGTGCGGCCACACGCTTGGGCCGGGCCATTGCGCTGGCACTGGCGCAAGCCGGATGGGATGTAGCCATTCACTACCGCAACTCCCAAGCACAGGCCAGCGAAACCCAACAAGACTGCCAACACATCAACGCCGCGGGGCGCTTTCATACCTTTCAGGCCGATTTATCCGACGCGGATGACTGCCGACAATTGGCCGCACATGTGGGCGCGCACTTCGGATCTTGGGGCGCCGTGATCAACAGCGCGTCTGTGTTTGAACATGACACCGCAACCTCTGTTAACGCCAACAGTGCATCTAACCACTGGCAGACCAACACCGTAGCGCCCGTGTTGCTGACCCAAGCTTTGTATGCCCATGCCCAGCAACATGGCACTTGCGCGGTAGCTGTGAACATGCTCGATCAAAAGCTGTGGAACCTCAACCCTGACTTTTTCAGCTACACCCTGAGCAAGTCGGCGCTAGAAACCGCCACCACCTTGTTGGCCCAAGCTTTGGCGCCTATCATGCGCGTAGTGGGTGTTGCGCCAGGCCTCACCCTGACCAGCCACATGCTGAGCGACGAGCAGTTTCAGGCGTTGCACAAGTTGTCGCCATTGGGCCAATCCAGCTCGCCAGAAGATGTGGTGGCCACCGTGTTGTTTGCACTCAACAACGCATCTATTACCGGTACCACGCTGCTGGTAGACGGCGGGCAACACCTGATGAAATTTGAACGTGACTTCTCCTTAATGACCTGAGCCATGACAGACAACACCACACACACCACCGCACCAAGCGCCCATTCGACCGATGCCATGCTGGGCAACCAGATACTCACGCTGTCAGGCTTGAAATTTAAAGCCAGCCTAGGTATCTTGGAACACGAAATAAACACGCCTCAACCCATACAAGTGGATGCAGAGCTCAACCAAGGCCCGCAACCACTGCTGCCACACGACGACGACATCAACCATGTGCTGGACTACCGCCGTGTGCGTCAAATCATCATTGACGAATGCACGGCTGAGCACGTCAACCTGCTGGAGACGCTGATTGGCAGACTCACACACAGGCTGATGCAACTGCCAGGCGTACTCGGGGCGCGTGTGCGCATTGCCAAGCTGGAAATTTTTGAAGACTGCGAAGTCGCCATTCGCATGCAAGGCGGTCAATGGTGACGGCCACAACCCTACACGAGGCGGCGCTGTGACAGAAGCGCTTGGCCATGCGCTGGGTGACCCGTTGCGCGAAGAGAACGCGTTAGAGAAACGCCTGCGCCGCCAAATGGGCCAAGCCATCGGTGACTACAACATGATTGAACACGGCGACCGTGTCATGGTGTGCATGTCTGGCGGCAAGGACAGCTACGCCATGCTGGACATTTTGATCAAGCTCAAAAGCCGTGCGCCCATAGACTTTCATATAGTGGCCGTTAATTTAGACCAAAAACAGCCTGGGTTTCCGGCGCACATATTGCCAACCTACTTGGCAGCGCAGGGTGTGGAGTTCCACATTGAACATCAAGACACCTACAGCGTCGTCAAAGACAAAATCCCAGCAGGTAAAACCATGTGCAGCCTGTGCAGTCGTCTGCGCCGAGGTATTTTGTACCGCGTGGCCGGCGAACTCGCATGCAACAAAATTGCACTGGGTCACCACCGCGACGACATCTTACAAACCCTGCTGCTCAACATGTTCTTCGGCGCATGCCTCAAGGCCATGCCTGCCAAGTTGATCAGCGACAGTGGCCAACACACCATCATCCGCCCGCTGGCCTACGTGGCAGAAACAGACCTAGCGCGATGGGCCGAGTTGCAGCAATACCCCATTATTCCTTGCACGCTGTGCGGCAGCCAAGACAACTTGCAACGCGTGCAAGTGGGCCTCATGCTCAAAGACTGGCAAATACGGTTTCCGGGGCGAGTCGAGAACATGATGAAAGCCCTCAAGAATGTGGTTCCTAGCCACCTGATGGACACCACGCTGTACCCATTTAAGGACATCAAGGCCACGGGAGTACCTGACCAGCATGGCGACAAGGCGTTTGACAACGACGTCCTTCCAGCCTCGTCCACCCTACAGACTGTCCCGTTAGGCAACGCCAGCGTCACCCAACAATGGTCTTCTTTGGCTCACATAAAGGTGGTTTAACGATGCGCTTGCCATGGTTTACGTGGGCGATGACCTACACGGCGGCTTCGGTCCTCGCAATGGGGCTCAGTGGTTGCGCCATACCCCGACTGGTGGACACCGAGGTCAGCACATTTAAAGCCCCATCCACCCAGCCACAACTTGTCAACGCCACGTTGTATTGGCTTGAGCAGCTGCCTTCCCAAAATTCTGATGCCGACCGGCGTGTTGCAGCCATGGCGGCCTTGTCGCTCAGTGGTGTGGGTTTGCAAGCGTCCCCGTCGCGCCAATCAGCCCACCTGCTGGTCACGCTCACCACCTCAAGAACGCAACAAAACCACGCACCATTTGAAGACCCACCACGCACAGGCTTTTGGTTTGGCACCGCTGGCTCAGGCATCAGCTTTCAATTTTTCGAACCCGCTAGCAACTGGTACCAGCGCCAACTGCACTGGGTTTTTAGAAGCCCAACAGGCGTTGTCCTACAAGACATCAAAGCCTCGCACGATGGGCGATGGTCTGACGACGACACGGTATGGCAAGCGATGCTCAACGCATCACTGTCAGACTTTCCCAATGCACCGTCTGAGCGGCGCACCATCAAGACAGACATACCGCGCTAGGCCTGCGCCCACACAGCCTTTCACACCAGCCCATACCTAACACCACACATGCAAGCCACACGCATCATCGCCATTAGACACGGCGAAACCGACTGGAACGCGGCCACCCGTATTCAAGGCCACACCGACATTGCGCTCAATGCCAACGGCGTAGAGCAAGCACGTCAACTTGGGGCCGCTTTGGCCAACGAGGAGATCGACGCGGTCTATGCCAGCGACTTGTCGCGCGCGGCAGACACCGCACAAGCCATTGCCACGCACCACAAGCTCACTGTGCACACACACACAGGCCTGCGCGAACGCCACTTCGGCTACTTTGAAGGCCTAACGTGGGCAGCGATTGAGGCAAAGCACCCGAAAGACGCGCTGGCTTGGCGCAGTCGAGACACACACTTTGCACCCGCAGGCGGTGAAAGCCTAGTGGCACTGAAAGCCAGGGTTGTCAACACGCTGAATGAATTGGCGGCCAAGCATATCGGGCAGCACATAGTGATTGCAGCCCATGGCGGCATTTTGGACCAGTTGTACCGCTTGGCCAACAACCTAGACTTGCAAACCAAGCGAGACTGGCACTTGGGCAATGCCGCGGTGAACCGCTTGTTGTGGACGCCTGAGTCGCTCAGCCTTGTCATTTGGGGCGACACCGGCCACCTGCACACCTGACTGTGCATTGCTTTATAGTTTATTCGTGGCTTGGTAATGTCAGGTAACAACGGGTGAATAAAGGCATTGTTTGATCATGGCTTACAACTACGACCTCATTGTGTGGGCGGCGCCCATTTTTACGCTGTTGATGGCGGTGGAGTACCTGTGGGGCAAGCGCATTGGGCGACAAACCTACCGGCTGAGTGATGCCATGGCCAGCATCAATTTGGGTGTACTCAGCCAAGTCTCTGGCGTGGTGAGCAAGGCATTTGGCCTCGCGGCTTTTGCATGGGGCGCCAGCTATGTGGCTTTACCAATTGCGGCCCACTTACAAGATTTTTGGCACAGCGTTTGGGGCTATGCGGCGGCCTTGGTGTTGTACGACTTTTGCTATTACTGGCTGCACCGCTTAGGCCATACACGCCGGGTGCTGTGGGCCTCGCACAGCGTGCACCACCAAAGCCAAGACTACAACTTGTCAACAGCACTGCGTCAAACCAGCTCTGGTTTTTTACTGACCTGGCTGTTTTACCTGCCCATGGCTGCGCTGGGGGTGCCTCTGGAAGTGCTGTTCACGGTAGCGGCCATTGATTTGTTTTACCAATTTTGGATTCACACCGAACACGTGCCGCGCCTGCCTGTGTTGGACAAGTGGCTCACCACGCCAAGCAACCACCGCGTGCATCACGCCATCAACAACATCTACCTAGACAAAAATTTTGGCGCCATGACCATGGTGTGGGACAGGCTGTTTGGCAGCTACCAAGAAGAGTTGGTCGAACACCCCTGCGTGTACGGCACAACCAAACCACTCAACAGCTGGAACCCTATTTGGGCAAATATGGCGGAGTTTTCCGCCATGGCAGCAGACAGTGCCAAAGCTCTAAAAAACCGCGCATTTGGCCAAGCCTTGTGGGTGTGGCTAGGCTCAACCAACTACCGTGTCAGTGCCGCCTCCGGTGATGCGCTACCCGTGGCTGCCCAACAACCCATGCGCTTTGACCCGCCGTGGCGCGACAAAGGCAAGGCAGTTGCCATCGCGTGTTTTTTAATGGTGGCTGTGGTGAACACATTGGCACTGGATGGCAGCGCGCTCAAGCCGCTGTGGCAACAGTGGGCATGGTTGGCGCTGGTGACCTTGGGCTGCTGGGCTACATCGGCCAACTACTGCGCCACTCAATCCCCACCTCTGTCAGCAGGCGGTGCGACGCCCAAGTGCAGGTAAGCGGCCAAGGTGGCAATGCGACCACGCGGCGTGCGCTGCAAATAACCTTGTTGTATGAGGTAGGGCTCAATCACATCCTCAATGGTGTCGCGCTCCTCACCAATGCTGGCGGCAATGTTGTCCAGCCCGACGGGCCCACCGTCAAAGCGATGTATCACGGCCTCAAGCAGCTTGCGATCCATGACGTCAAAGCCTTGCGGGTCTACATCCAACATGACCAAGGCCTTGTTGGCAATGTCTAGCGTAATGTGGCCGTTGCCCTTGACTTGCGCATAGTCGCGCACACGGCGCAGCAAGCGGTTGGCGATTCGGGGGGTTCCACGCGAGCGGTTGGCAACTTCCACCCCGCCGTCTTCGTCCATAGGCACGCCAAGCAGTTTGGCGCTGCGCGTCACAATTTTGCCCAACTCTTGCGGCGTGTAAAACTCCAGGCGCGCCACAATGCCAAAACGGTCGCGCAGTGGGTTGGTCAACATGCCAGCGCGGGTGGTGGCACCCACCAAGGTAAAGGGCTGCAAATCGAGCTTGATAGAGCGCGCCGCAGGGCCTTCGCCAATCATGATGTCGATTTGATAATCCTCTAATGCCGGGTACAAAATCTCTTCGACCACAGGTGACAAGCGGTGTATTTCATCAATGAACAACACATCGTTGCGCTCTAGGTTGGTGAGCAACGCAGCCAAGTCTTTAGGCTTTTCAAGCACTGGGCCACTGGTTTGGCGCAGGTTGACGCCCAACTCGTTGGCAATAATGTGCGACAGCGTGGTTTTACCCAAGCCCGGCGGGCCAAACAGCAACACGTGGTCTAAGGCTTCTTCGCGCTGCTTAGCTGCGTCAATAAAGATGGCCAACTGCTCACGCGCTTTGGCCTGCCCCACATAGTCAGCCAACGTCTTTGGGCGCAGGGCGCGCTCCATCGCCTCCTCGGTGTTGGACACAGGCGCGGCAGACACCACGCGTTGAGGTGCTGGTGCAAAGTCATCGGTTTGAATGCTCATAGGTTGTATGCCGTCTCAGTTTATTTGGCCAAGGCCTTGAGTGCCATTTTGATACCGTCTGACACACCAATGTCGTTTGGCATGGCTTTCACCGCAGTGCCAGCGTCTTTGTCGCTGTAACCCAAGGCCAACAGCGCTTGCAGTATGTCGCCTTGGTTGTCGCTGGTAAAGCTAAAGCCAATGGACACACCATCACCCAGTTTGCCTTTGAGCTCTAGCATCAAGCGCTCTGCTGTTTTTTTGCCAATACCGGGCACCTTCACAATGCGCGCCGTATCTTGGCTGGCCACGGTATTGATGAGGTCGGTCACGCTCATGCCCGACAACACGGCCAAGGCCATGCGCGGGCCAACACCAGAAATTTTGATGAGGTGCTTGAACGCATGGCGTTCGGGCGCTGTGGCAAAGCCATACAGCAACTGTGCGTCCTCACGCACCACAAAGTGGGTCAGCAGGCTGATGGGCTGACCCACCTCACCTAAGTTGTAAAACGTGCTCATCGGCACGTCGACCTCATAGCCTACGCCGTTGCAATCTACCAACACTTGAGGTGGATTTTTTTCTAACAGGGTACCGCTTAATTTGCCTATCATTGGAGTTCCTTGTTTGGCCGCACTGTGCGGCAACTTGCATGCCTACCCTTGGATTATCCGTTTGATTCTCAAGCACACCTTCTCGCCTCCTGATAACGACCGTATGGCGCACTTATGTGGGCCCATGGACAGCCATTTACGCACCATTGAGTCAGGCTTACACGTCAAAATTGCCCACCGATTTGAACAGTTCAAAGTAGACGGCACCACAGCCAGAGCCGAACAGGCCATGAATGTGCTGCAAGCCTTGTACGAGATGGCCAAGCGTCCCATACCGGCAGAGCAAGTGCAACTCATGCTGGCCGGTGACACCTCATTGCAAGGCACCAGCCACGACTTGAGCGTGCAAACCCGCCGAGGTGAGCTCAAGGCACGCACAGCCAACCAAGTGGGCTACCTCAACCAAATAGCCACCCATGACATCACCTTTGGCATTGGCCCCGCCGGCACTGGCAAAACCTACCTAGCGGTCGCTTGCGCGGTAGACGCTTTAGAACGCAGCGCTGTACAACGTATTGTGCTCACACGCCCGGCTGTTGAGGCCGGCGAGAAGCTGGGCTTTTTGCCCGGCGACTTGGGCCAAAAGGTTGACCCATACTTGCGCCCTTTGTACGACGCACTGAACGATCTCATGGGCTATGAGAAAGTTCAAAAAGCGTTTGAACGCCAACAAATTGAAATTGCACCCTTGGCCTTCATGCGCGGACGCACGCTCAACCATGCCTTTATTATTTTGGATGAGGGTCAAAACACCACACCAGAGCAAATGAAGATGTTTTTAACCCGCATTGGCTTTGGCTCAAAAGCTGTAGTGACCGGCGACGTCAGCCAGATTGACCTACCCAAAACACAGATGAGTGGCCTCGTTGATGCCGAGCGTATCTTGCGTCGTACCCCCGGCATTGCCATGACGCACCTCACCAGTGTCGATGTGGTGCGCCACCCACTGGTCGCCCGCATCGTGGACGCCTACGACGCACGCAACCATCGTGGCGAAGAAGTCCCGCCCAACAAGCCTGCCACGCGCAAACGCAGCACCTCATGAAACTGCAAGCCTTAACGCTGTCGCTGCAATTTGGCAGCTTCGCCGATGCCACCACATTGGCCGCACACCGTGCCGTGCTGACACGTCATTTTGTGACCCGATGCCTGCGCCATGCGCTAGGCGTTGACGGCGAACTGACGGTGCGCATTGTGGATGCCACAGAAGGACAGGCTTTAAACCGCGGCTACCGCCACAAGGACTACGCCACCAACGTGCTCACTTTTGACTACGCAACAGAACCAGTAGCCGTAGCCGACTTGGTGTTGTGCGCACCCGTGATTGCGCGAGAGGCTCAAGAGCAAGGCAAAACCTTGCAAGCTCACTACGCCCACATGTTGGTGCACGGCTGCTTACACGCGCAAGGCTGGGACCACGAAACCAGCGAAGCCGACGCCACCGACATGGAAGCCTACGAAACAGACATCATGCAAGGCTTGGGTTTCGACAACCCTTACTAATCTGCCTTTTTTAAGCAGCCTAGCCCTGCGCATGCGCTTGCATGTGCGGTCATCGCCGGGCTCGTAAAGCGGGCACAACCCTCAAACGGGCTTGCCTAATGTATATCCAAAGGGATGGTAATGGGGCCGCTGTTGACCAAATGCACCTGCATTTCCGTGGCAAAACGGCCCATGGCCACGTCTGGATGCACCAGCTTGGCTTGACCTACCAAGTAGTCAAACAATGCGCGGGCTTGGGCTGACGGTGCGCTGCCTACAAAGCTGGGGCGATTGCCTTTGTGTGTGTCTGCAGACAGTGTGAATTGGCTCACCAACAGCAAACCACCTGCTGTGCCATGGCCGTCGACATTGGCTAAGTCGTGGTCTAGCTTCCCCTCGGAGTTGTTAAACACCCGCAACTTGAGTAATTTTTGGAGCAACCTATCAGCGGTGGCCGTTGTATCCGCAGGCATGGCGCATACGAGCACCAGCAGACCTGGACCAATGCGCCCGACAACGCTGCCACCCACCTCTACACGCGCTTCAGACACGCGCTGTATGACTGTTTTCATACGGTGTTTTTCATTTGGAAGCGGTCACGCACCAGCTTTTATAAGCTGCGCTATCAGCCTATTGCTCGGGTACCACATCGCTGATGTGCGCATGCGTTTCGACGTTGGTGGGCAGCAACTGAATGGTGGCCAACAAGCCAGGCACGGCGTGCACCAGTGCACGCTCGACGTCACCTCGCAGCGCAGCAGCACGTCCCAATGTCCAGTCAGCAGACATGTGCATGTGCATGTCGACAAAGCAGCAAGCGCCAGCGCGGCGAGTGATCACGTGGTCAAACCGAATAATCTCGGCACCATTGCTGCTGTGCGAAAAGCCAGCCAATATGGTGTCAATTTGAGCTTGCACGTCTGGCTCAACCGCCTCGTCCATCAGCGCTTGTGATGACTTCCACACCAGCTTGGCACCTTCACGCAAAATGTTCAAAGCCACACCGATGGCCACTGCGGCGTCAAGCCACAGCCAGCCTGTTAATACAGCCAACACCAAACCCACCACCACGCCAGCGGACGTCCACACATCGGTCAGCAAATGCTTGGCGTCCCCTTCTAAAGCAGCTGAGCGGTAGCGCTTGGCAGACTGGAACATGAAGTAAGCCAGCACGCCGTTGAGCACCGAGCTCAATATTGACAAAGAAATACCAATGTCCAGTTGCACCAAGGGCTGCGGGTTGAACCAACGGTGGGTGGCTGAAATAATGATGCCTAAAGCTGCACCCACAATCAAAATGCCTTCGAAGCCTGCCGAAAAGTACTCTGCTTTGTGGTGCCCGTAGGGGTGGCCATCATCTGCAGGCCTGGCAGCCACGGTGACCATTTGCAAAGCAAACATGGCGCTGGCCAAGTTCACAAATGACTCCATGGCGTCAGACAGCAAGGCCACTGAATCGGTCAACCACCACGCCAAGGTTTTCAGCGCGATGGTGGCCAGCGCCACCAGCACCGACAGCTTGAGCAAGTTTTTAGGGGTCTTCCAGTTGACGCGATCGCTGCTCATGAGTGATCTCAAGCCGTCAAACTAACACGCGCAAACTTGCGCTTGCCCACTTGAACCACATAAGTGCCTGGTTCAAGTTTTAAGCTTTTATCGCTGATGACGCAGGCGTCCACACGCACACCACCGCCTTCAATTAAACGCCCACCCTCTGACGATGACGTCGCCAAACCAGACGCCTTGAGCAACGCGCCAATGCCCATGGGCGCACCGCTGAGCGTGACTTCAGGAATCTCGGCAGGCACGCCGCCCTTGCTGCGGTTGGTGAAGTCTTGCTCAGCCTTCTCTGCCGCATCTGCGCTGTGAAAACGCGTGGTGATCTCTTTGGCCAACATGACCTTGGCCGCCTTGGGGTTGAGGCCAGCCATGACTTGTGCGCGTAAGGCGGCAATCTCGGCCTCAGATTTGAAACTGAGCAACACATACCAACGCCACATGAGATCATCGCTAATGGACAGCACTTTGGCAAACATGTTGTTGGCGTCTTCAGCAATGCCAATGTAGTTGTTTTTACTCTTGGACATTTTGTCAACGCCGTCCAAGCCTTCCAACAGCGGCATGGTGAGAATGCACTGCGGCTCTTGGCCGTACTCTTGCTGCAAGTGTCGACCCATCAGCAAGTTGAATTTTTGATCGGTACCACCCAATTCCAGGTCGGCTTTGAGTGCCACGCTGTCATAGCCTTGCATCAACGGGTACAAAAACTCATGCACGCTGATACTTTGGCCGCTTGTAAAACGCTTGTGAAAATCGTCGCGCTCCATCATGCGTGCCACGTTGTATTTGGCAGCCAACTCAATCATGCCCCGCGCACCAAGGGGTTCGCTCCATTCGCTGTTGTAGCGAATTTCGGTTTTTGACTCGTCCAACACCATAGCCGCTTGGCTGTAATAGGTCTGGGCATTGACCATGATTTGTTCCTTGGTCAGCGGTGGGCGTGTGCTGTTTCTGCCTGAAGGATCACCTATAAGGCTGGTGAAATCACCAATTAAAAAAATGACTTGATGCCCCAAGTCTTGCAACTGGCGCATTTTATTGAGCACCACCGTGTGGCCAATGTGAATGTCGGGGGCGGTGGGATCCAAGCCCAACTTGATACGCAGTGGACACCCGCTGGCGTATGACTTGTTGAGTTTGGTCACCCACTCATCGCGCGGCAGCAATTCGTCGCACCCTCTCAAACTGACGGCTAGCGCGTTGGCCACCTCATCGTTGGCGGGTTGAATAGGCTGATACGGCGTTTTTACTGCACCGTCGGCTTTGGAGTGTATTTTTTTCATAGGTGACTACTTGCCGCAAACCAAGGACTTACATATAATTCTTGAGGCTTATGATAAGGTTAACTAGTCGTACATGGTTGCAAAAAATGCGCTGTGTACAACCCGGTGCCAACTGCCGTTTGTAGTTACAAACCCAGTCCGGCTTTGGACACCAATTGTAGTAGGCATGGCCGCCATTTTCCGGCCATGCGTCAGCGCTCAAGGCTTTGAGCCACACCATTTATTTATAAACGCATCCCCTGAGGGCATGCGTCGTTGGGAGTTTTTTTTGTTTACTGCGCACAACCGCTTTAGAAGTTCCGCACAGTCTTCGCATGCAATCGCCGCACCCACCCCCCTGTCAACAACATGGCAGCGCCGAATATTTTTGGCTGGGCTCAGTCTGTTTGGCTTAGGCGTTACCTCATTTGGCGTGGGCAGTGTGCTGGACAAACCGTCGCACAACATCCGCCCGGCCAGTATGAGCAGCGTAGACCCATCAGCCATGGTGGGCGATACGCTGAATCTGCCTTTTGACATCAATTTGAATGCATTTCTGGGTGGCAATGATGTCCACGTGTTGCTGTACGCCCATGACTGGATTCGCAGGGGCGACACCAGCGTTAGTCTGCTCAAACGCATGGGGGTGCAAGACGACGAACTGGCCGCTTGGATGCGCAACGACGAGGGCGCACGTGATGTTATGGCCAACCCCAACAGCAAACGTGTGAACGTGGCTTACACGCTCGAGGGGGGCGTACAGCAACTGGTGTTGCGCTGGATGCCAGATAGTGACCTCGATAGCTTCACACGCTTAACCATTTCTCGCAGCGACACCGGCGTTTTTACCAGCCAGTCAGAGCAACTTGATCTGCAGCGCAGTCAACGCATTATCAGTGGGCGAATTGAATCTTCTTTGTTTGCCGCCACCGATGCTGCCGATATTCCTGACAGCATTGCCATGGCTGTTGCTGAAGTCTTTGCCAACGACATTGACTTCAACCGCGACTTGCGCAAGGGGGACACCTTTAATTTGGTTTATGAGCAGTTGGAAGCCGACGGTGAGCCTTTTAAAACAGGTCGCTTGCTGGCAACACAGTTCATCAACAACGGCCGTGAGCTCAATGCTATTTGGTTTGCTAACGGCACGACAAAAGGCGAGTACTTTGATTTAGACGGCAACAGCACAAGGCGTTTTTACTTGGCCTCTCCTATGGAGTTTTCGCGAGTCACCAGTAACTTTGCCATGCGGTTCCACCCTATCCAAAAAAGGTGGAAGCGTCACTTGGGCGTAGACTACGGCGCGCCTACTGGCACTTTGGTGAGGACTGTGGGTGATGGCCGCGTGGCCTTTGCTGGCGTTAAGGGCGGCTACGGCAATGTGGTCGAGATTCAACATGACAGCAAAAATACCACCTTGTATGCGCACTTGAGTCGTATTTTGGTTCGCAAAGGCCAGCACATAGAGCGAGGCGACAACATTGGCAAAGTGGGTAGTACCGGCTGGTCTACTGGTCCACACCTGCACTTTGAGCACCGCGTGGCAGGTGTGCACAAAAACCCGGCTTTGCTGGCGCGCAACAGCCGAGCCATGACCATTGACAAGTCGCGCAAACAAGCCTTTTTGGCGATCGCCAAAGACATGTCCACGCAACTGGAGGCAGCCAGTTGGATGACGGCTCAGGCAGACACCAACTAGACCCTGTCTACTAGGTGGCTGCTTTATTTGGCGACTGACCTGTGGCATGCAGCACAATAGCCGACATACTCTTTAGCTTCAACACGCCATGCATGCCATACCTCCAACGCTGTTTATAGGCCTGATGTCTGGCACCAGCCTAGATGGTGTAGATGGCGTTTTATGCCGTATCGGCGACGATGGACAGCCCGCTGTTGTCGCTCACGCCCACGAGCCATTCAGTGCTGCCGTAAGAGCTGCGGCCTTACAACTCAATACACCAGGTCATAACGAGCTGCACCTCAGCGCACAAGTGGGCATTGCACTGGCACATGACAGCGCACAGGTTTGCGCCACCTTGCTGCACCGCTCTGGTTTGAATGCACAACAGGTGTGTGCCGTTGCCAGCCATGGTCAGACCGTTAGACATGCCCCTCAAGCAACAGCCACCTTAGATAGCGCGCCAAGTGTGGGCTATTCGGTTCAAGTGAACAACCCTGCATTGCTGGCTGAACTCACAGGCATAGATGTAATTGCCGATTTTCGAAGCCGCGACATTGCCGCGGGTGGTCAGGGCGCTCCGCTGGTCCCAGCTTTTCACCAGCATGTGTTTGGCTCGACCGACCCCGAGACGTGTGTGGCGGTGCTCAATGTGGGCGGCATGGCCAACGTGAGCCTGTGTTCAAACCATACCGTGTCTGGCTGCGATACGGGCCCAGGTAACGTGCTGCTTGACATCTGGGCTCAACGCCACATTGGACGTGACTTTGACCAAGATGGCGCATGGGGCGCAACCGGCACAGTCAACTTAGCGTTGCTTGCTTCGTTGCTGCGCGCACCTTTTTTCAACACCAACCAGGCCACGGCGCCTACCAGCACAGGGCGAGATTTGTTCAACGCGTCTTGGCTACAACTAGCGCTTGTTGGCTTCGAGCAGCTTGCTCCTGAGGATGTTCAAGCCACACTGGCCGCACTTACAGCACAAAGCGCAGCACACCAGATGTCGCACTTAGCTGTTAACAGCGCATGGCCAGACACAGTATTGGTTTGCGGCGGAGGCGCTTACAACCGACACCTGATGGCGCAACTCCAAAGCACCATGCCACAATCTACAGTTCGTCGCACTGACGAAGCTGGCATGCCAGCTATGCAAGTAGAGGCCTGCGCTTTTGCTTGGTTGGCGTGGTGTTTTGTACATAGGCGCACAGCCAATGTCGTTGCTGCAACAGGTGCTCGCGGCCCACGCGTGCTAGGCGCTTTGTATCCACACTGATATTTTTTTGCCTGTGTTTACTCTGATGCCTATTGACACAGCCATTTTCAACTTATGTGTGTGCTGTCTACCAACGATGGGGCACTTTAAGACGTAAAAAAACCCAGCCAGGCTGGGTTTTTTACAAAGTCACTTTGCGTGATCGTTTAAGCGCTAAAGCTAGAGCCGCAGCCGCATGTCGACGTCGCATTTGGATTTTTGATGACGAACTGTGCACCCTGTAAATCTTCTTTGTAGTCGATCTCAGAACCGGTGAGGTATTGGTAGCTCATGGCGTCAATTAGCAATGACACGCCATTTTTAGTCATTGTGGTGTCGTCTTCGTTTGTGATCTCATCAAAAGTGAAGCCGTACTGGAAACCGGAACAACCACCACCTTGCACGAACACGCGTAATTTCAAATCTGGATTGCCTTCTTCTGCTATCAGATCTGCGACTTTTGCAGCCGCACTATCCGTAAAGACAAGGGCAACTGGCATTTCCATTTCTGGAACAAGTTCTGCTACTGCGGTCATATAAATTCTCTCGATATATTTGTGTTGGCTCACCACACACAAAAGTAAGTAATTAACTGAAATGGTACACCAATACCACTGGTGGTGCGGCGTTAAGCTTGCTTGGCCGCGAGTTTAAGAGGGGCTTTTTCATCGGACATCGCCACTGTGGGGCACAGCTGCCCGGTAACCAAAGCGCCCAAATGCAACTCTATAGACTTGTACAGCACATTGCCTTCAACGCGTGCCTTTGGCTGTAACTCAATGAGTTGCTTGGCTTCGACTGGTCCCAGCACGGTACCGTTCACGATCACATGATCGGCCGACACCGAGCCCTCGATGCGAGCGTTCTCACTGACGACCAGGACGCTGGGCTTGCCTTCACGACCTTTGACGTCGCCAGTGACAACACCATCAATGCGCAAGCCGTCCTCAAAGGAAATATTGCCACCAATGGTGGTTCCCGACGCAATCAAACTTTTAATTAACGGCATTTTCTTTTTACCCAACATAGTCGCTTTTCTTTCTTCTAAGTATGGCTAGACGTGACGCTTGTTGTCAAACACAGCGGTCTTAAAAATCAAATGTCTGTACAGACTTCACTGTGCCATTTTGCACAAGCTTGACTGTCAATGTTTTTATCAACACGTCACTGGGTACATCAAAGACGCCAGTGGTTCTAACATATTGCATGAGGCTGATGTTGCGCGGACTGCCTTGCGGCGTCATGCTGAAGGGCTTACCGCCCAACGAACCTGCCACTAAGAGCTCAATCGTACCTTTAAAAGCGGTTGGGTTTTTGGCTGCTTGAATGACCAATACCTGCCAACGCACTTGGGTAGGCATGAGCATTTCTGCTTGGACTGAACGTATGCGTGCGCTGGCTACACCACTGCTGGCAGGTATGAGTTGCTCAAAGAATCCAAGATCGTCCCGCAAACCTTGGTTATCGGCTTCTAACCGGCGAATTTGCTCGACCAACTCACTTTGAGCTGTTTGCTCTGCAATCATCTGGCTTTGGGAGGTATTGACCAGTGACTGTGCCTTTTCTAACAAGCCACTGATTCGCAGATTCTCATACTTGAGCATGCGCACTTCTTCGCGTGAGCCCGAGTCAACACCAGCAATGTGCTTGCCTTGTTCAAAGGCCCACAAGGCCAATGCAGCTGAAAAGCCCAATACAAGCGCACCCAGCAACCAACTCAATGGCCAGGGCAGAGCGCTTCTCACAGCCATGCGCGGTGCACTTACCGTTAAGCGACGTATCAGCAAACGTAATCTCATGGGCGGCTAGGCTAACTAAGTTTAAGTAAAAATGTTTACTTTAAAGCGACAAAGCCGCCGAAGACTTGTCTTGCGGCGGCTTGTATGAACAACAATACGTGATTAACGCTTGCTGAACTGCTTACGTCGACGCGCTGAACGGAAGCCGACTTTCTTACGCTCAACTTCACGGGCATCACGGGTCACGTAACCTGCCGCAGACAATTCTGGCTTCAAGTTTATGTCGTAATCCATCAAAGCACGTGTAATGCCGTGACGAACCGCGCCAGCTTGGCCAGATTCTCCGCCGCCATGGACGTTGACCAAGATGTCGAAGGTTTCGACATTTGCAGTCAACACCAAGGGTTGCTTGGCAATCATGATGGAGGTTTGACGACCGAAATAATTCTCGATATCTTTACCGTTCACCGTGACTTTGCCTGAGCCTTTTTTGATAAACACGCGCGCCACGCTTGATTTGCGGCGGCCCGTGCCATTGTTCCAATCACCAATCATTTCGGCTCCTTAGATTTCCAACACTTTGGGTTGCTGGGCAGTATGTGGGTGCTCTGCACCACCATACACTTTGAGCTTCTTGACCATGGCATAACCAAGTGGGCCTTTGGGCAGCATGCCCTTGACCGCTTTTTCCAGCGCTCGGCCTGGATGTTTGGCTTGCATGTCACGGAAGTTGGTGCCATAAATGCCACCTGGAAAACCAGAGTGACGGTAATACACCTTGTCAATGGCTTTGTTGCCAGTGACTCGTAATTTTGCTGCATTGATGACAACGATGAAGTCACCGGTGTCAATGTGAGGCGTATAAATGGCTTTGTGTTTGCCGCGTAGACGGAGAGCAACTTCGCTGGCTACTCGTCCGAGCACCTTATCGGTGGCGTCAACCACAAACCACTCATGGACCACCTCAGCGGGTTTAGCGCTGAAAGTTTTCATTTGAGATATCTCTTGAGTTGGTTTGGCGGACCCTACTCCACGGTCGGCGTTTCTCTTATGGAAACCTCTTAGGTGGTAGGTTGCACGCTTGGTTTCTAAACTTTTACAAGATGTCAAAACCAGTTGTACGTACTTGGCCGCGGGGTCACTGAATCGCTGCCAAGCCCATTATTATACGAATAATATTGGTCAGCGCCATACATTTTCCACCAGTGCGGGTACGATACCCCTATATGTTCAGTTACAGACACGCTTTTCACGCTGGCAACCATGCCGACGTACTCAAACACGCCACGCTGGTCGCTGTATTACAACACCTCACACTTAAAGAAGGTGCCTTGTCTGTTGTGGATACGCACGCAGGCGCTGGTTTGTACAAGTTAGACAGCAACAGCGCCACAACCAGCGCTGAGGCCGAGTTTGGGATCAAGGCCTTATTGGCGCACATCAGCAAACACGGCAAGGCCAGTGCGCCCGCCCTGTTGTCTGCATATGTGGGTATGTTGCGTCAATTCAATGGTGGCAAAGACATCAAAATGTACCCGGGCTCGCCCATCATTGCTGCGGAGTTGTTGCGTACGCAAGACCGTGTGATGGCGTTTGAAGTTCACCCCACTGACCACCGCTTGCTGCGCACCACGTTGGAACAAGCCACCTCACGCGCCAAACTGCTGATGGACAGGAAAGACGGCTTTGAGGGCATACGCTCGCTGCTGCCACCTGTATCGAGGCGCGGACTTGTGGTGTGCGATCCCAGTTACGAGCTCAAAACAGACTACGCCGAAGTGCTCAATATGACGGTAGAAGCTTTAAGGCGCTTTGCCACTGGCTCTATGTTGATTTGGTATCCCTTGGTTGGTCGCCCCGAAGCGCATGACTTGCCTCGCAAACTTAAAAATGCGGTCGCAAAAGCTGGTAAAAGCTGGCTGCATGCCACGCTGCAAGTGCGTGCCGGCGCCGCGGGTCAAGGCACTGGCGGAGGCTTAGGTGCCAGCGGCGTGTTTGTGGTGAACCCACCGCACACGCTCAAAGCCCAGATGCAAGAAGCCCTGCCTTATTTGGTTGAAGCGCTGGGTCAAGACACGCACGCGGCTTTTAAACTAGAGTCGCACGGCAACTAGGCACAGGTCTGGTGTCAGACCCAGGCTGAGGTCAACACATGCAAACCAACACTGTTGTAAGCGCTGTGGTGCCATCGGTATAAATACCAATTTAATTAACCGACCGGTCGGTCGGTTAATGGGGTATACTTCAAAATTACTTGCAGCGATA
>Ga0222646_100190_pt1 | contig 19967 bp, 16 predicted proteins | sample AntAcemetagen293_FD_179819 | JGI IMG/M metagenome (GOLD analysis project Ga0222646, IMG submission 179819) | Saline water microbial communities from Ace Lake, Antarctica - #293 | ecosystem: Environmental > Aquatic > Non-marine Saline and Alkaline > Saline | place: Antarctica: Ace Lake | collected... | reverse complement strand
GCATCTGTATTTTTATAAAAATAGTCTCTCATTGACTTTTTAGGAGCAGCCAAAGCAACCAATAGATCGCTATTGCAAAGCATAGGCTCCCTGCTTTCTAAATAATCATCCTGAGGCTTTACATCAAAACCAATGAGCCTTCTTGATTTAAAATTCTTTTCAATTGCTATTGTTGGACTTATATCTTTAGAGCCTAAATACTCTTTCACCATCGTTGGGCGGTGCAAGTGGTATAATAAACTCGACATGCCCTCGAACCCTACCGTTCCGAATAATTGTTCGTAGTGTAGGCTTCCATCTTCTTTTTTGAAAGTGGTATGTCTTTTATGTGGAATTTTTCCTAATTCTCTGTAAAATGGCATGTTTCTAATTTTCTAATTCAATAATTTTTCGATGTATCAAGTAATAAATGTAGCGATTTTGGTTATTACTAGGGGCTACATTGGGTCATTTTTACATTAGTTTCGGTCTTAGTCGACTCTTATAAACTGAACGAGCATCAGGCTTCTCTTTCCCTTTTCTAAATTCTCGTTGTGCTTCAATTGGCAAGTTTGCTATGATTTGGCATTTTGGAGTGCAAGCTCCGTCATGTTTTTTGGTGCATTCTGCACATTGAATAAAAAGTAAATGGCAATCGTCGTTTGAGCAATTTGTATGGTCATCACAAGGTTTGCCACATTGGTGACACTTTGAAATAATCTCATCAGAAATTCGTTCCCCTAAACGCTCATCAAACACAAAGTTTTTTCCAACAAATTTATTGTCTAAATCTTCGGCTTTTATTTGTCTTACATAGTCAATAATTCCGCCGTGTAATTGGTTTACGTCTTGAATTCCCTTGTGCTTAAGGTAAGCACTGGCTTTTTCGCAACGAATTCCCCCAGTGCAATACAACAATATTTTTTTGTCCTCATTTCCTTTTAATATTTCTTCCACTTGAGGCAGCTCCTCTCTAAACGTATCGGCGTCCGGGCAAAGAGCTCCTTGAAAATGTCCGACTTCGCTTTCGTAATGATTTCTCATGTCAATGACTAACGCATTGGGGTCGGAGAGTGCTTCGTTAAACTCTTTAGCGGTGAGATGTTTTCCAACATTGGTTACATCGAAATCTCCATCGTTCAAGCCATCGGCTACGATCTTGTTACGCACCTTTATTTTTAGCTTGTAAAACGATTTCCCATCATCCTCTACTGCAATTTTGAAAGGCACGTTTTTAAAGTACTCTCTTGCTTGAACTTTGGCTACAAATTCATCCCAATTTTCTTCAGGAACAGACATTTGAGCATTGACCCCTTCTTTGGCCAAATAAGTTCTACCAAAAGCATTTAATTCCGCCCATTCTTGGAACAGTTCATCCCTTAACTCATCAGGGTTGTCGATAATTACATAACGATAAAAAGAAACTGTAATTCTACGGAAGGTTTCTTCCATTAGTTTCTTTTTTAAGATGGTTTTGTCTTCTAAATTGTACAATTGCATGTTATGCCAATTAAATTTTAACTACCCAATTTGTCAAGTCATTAAAAATGAGATATATAATCGGCCGACCGGTGCACAAAAGTGCAGACTTTCGTTTGCAGCTTTTCGTTGTAGTATCGGTATTATATCGTTTTTAAAGATGAAACAAAGTTACGCAAAGCCCTCAGGAAAGAGAATGATAATAGTCATGAGAGCTGACGTCAATCGGTGACAAGTCTTTTGTTATTTTTGAGGGACATTAAAGCACAGCGTATGATTTTAGTTTTAGGTGCCGGAGGGCAAGTAGGGAGTGAGTTGGTGGAAAAACTACGAGCCAAATATGGGAATGATAAAGTTCTAGCAACTGACGTGAGGGAGTTAGAAAATCAAAACGGACCTTTTGAGGTACTCAATGCCCTGGATAAAGAAAAGTTGCACGATGTTGTTGATCGTTATAAAATTGACGAAGTATATCATCTGGTAGCCCTACTTTCTGCTACGGCAGAGAAAAATCCAGAGTTTGGATGGAAGTTGAATATGGAAACTTTGTTTTCGGTGTTGGACTTAGCGAAAGATAAAAAAATTAAGAAAGTATTTTGGCCAAGTTCAATCGCCGTTTTTGGTCCAAATACTCCGCGTGAAAAAACCCCGCAGTACACTGTTACCGATCCAACAACAGTTTATGGCATTTCGAAACTAGCAGGTGAGCGCTGGTGTGAGTATTATGCCAAAAATTATGGAGTGGACGTGCGCAGTATTCGTTACCCCGGGTTAATTGGTTACAAAAGCTTGCCAGGCGGAGGCACCACGGATTACGCTGTTGACATTTATCATCAAGCGTTAAAAAATGGAGCGTATGAGTGTTTCTTACAAAAAGGAACGTATCTTCCAATGATGTATATGGAAGATGCTATTCGTGCGACTATTGAGTTAATGGAAACTCCCGAGGAAAATGTAAAAATTCGATCCAGTTATAATTTGGGTGGAATATCGTTTGCACCGGAAGAGATTGCAGCGGAAATTAAAAAACATATTCCTCAATTTGAAATGAGTTATGCACCTGACTTTAGACAAAAGATAGCAGAAAGTTGGCCAGGAAGTATTGATGATTCATTCGCCCAAAAGGAATGGGGCTGGAAGCTAGAGTATGACATGGCTAAGATGACAGATGATATGCTCAAGAATTTGAGTTAATTTTAAAAATCTTTTCCTATTTTAGAGGCTAATTTAAACTTCATGAAGTGTTTAAGCGTAATCCTTATTTTATTATCGTTCTCTTGGAATGCTGCTGGGCAGTCTTTTGAGCTAAGCGGGACGGATACAATTAATAAAATTGATATTAGTGGAAAGCGCCAGGGCTATTGGATGATTAAAGCGAGTCCTCCAAAATTTAGAGAGTATCCGGTCGGGAACTTGGTGGAAGAGGGGAATTACATAAATAGTAGAAAAGAGGGACTTTGGAAAAAATACTTTCCCTCAACAAAGCTCAAAAGTCAAATTACATATAAAGGAAGTAGACCTTTTGGTTCGTACAAGTTATTTTATGAGAATGGTAATTTAGAAGAAGGTGGGACTTGGGCAAGAACAAAAAATACTGGGAAGTTTGAAAGGCACCACGAGAATGGACAATTATCTCAAAGTTTTACCTTCACTGAAAGTGGAAAGCGGTCTGGGAAACAAGTTTATTATTACCCAAATGGCAAGCTGAGGTTGGAAGGAAGTTGGGACGAAGGATTAGAAACTGGAGAGCAAAAAGAATATTACGAAAATGGGGATTTGATGTCAGTTAAAAGTTTTAATGGAGGAATCATGGATCCTTCAAGTTTTCAAACATACGCCTCAAGAGTGCCGGAGAAAGATGCGATAAAGCAAATGGTTGATTCAGGCGAAGAAGTGAAGGTTACTGCAGCAAAAGAAGATAATCCCAATCAAGGGGGGTTTGATGGGAATGGGTATAAAAAGCTATTTAACAGTGGCAAGCAAATTGCGAAAGACGGAGTATTTAAGGACTATCGATTGATGGAAGGGAAAAATTATAAATACGACGACAACGGAATATTGATCCAGATCATGATTTTCAAAGGAGGCATGTACATTGGAAATGGGGTGATTGAAAAAGATATGTAACAAAAGACAAACGAGATTTTATGAGCCTCAAGCTTATCGATACTTTCGAGAAGTTTGAGGCTTTTTTGTGCGGCAATCTAGTGTTTTATTGCTTTTCTTTGTATAAATTAAATAGCAAGAAATGGATTCCAAATTAATAGTGTATAACACATTAACTCGGCAAAAAGAAACCTTCAAACCAATTGACAAAGAGGCGATTGGTTTGTATGTTTGTGGCCCGACAGTTTACGGGGATGCGCATTTAGGACATGCAAAATCGTATGTTTCTTTCGACTTAATTTACAGATACCTAGTGCATATTTTTCCAAAGGTTAAATACGTACAAAATATCACTGATGTTGGTCATTTGACTGATGATGCTGATGAAGGAGATGATAAAATTTCAAAGCAATCTCGTTTAGAAAAGATAGATCCAATGGCAGTAGTTGAACGGTATATGTTCAACTATTTCAGAGACATGGATGCGCTTAATGTGAGACGAGCAGATATTTACCCTCGCCCGTCAGGGCACATTCCCGAGCAAATAGAAATTATAGAGGACTTGATTGGTAAAGGTTTTGCATATACGGTAAAGGGATCTGTCTATTTTGATGTTGCAAAGTATGACGAGACTTTTGATTATGGGAAACTCTCTGGCCGTTCAGTCGAAGAAATGATGGAAGGGGCCGCCAATCGTACATTAGCCGCTCAATCCGATAAGAAAAATGGCTTCGATTTTGCGCTTTGGAAAAAAGCTGATCCATCGCATCTCATGCAATGGAATTCTCCTTGGGGGAAAGGGTTTCCAGGCTGGCACATTGAGTGTACGGTAATGAGTCAAAAGTATTTAGGCGATAATTTTGACATTCACGGAGGAGGCTTAGAAAACCAATTTCCGCACCACGAGTGTGAGATTGCTCAAGCAGAAGCACATACTGGAAAAGCTTTTGCAAATTACTGGTTGCACAATAATATGGTAACCATTAACGGACAAAAGATGGGTAAGTCGCTGGGCAATGGAATTTTCTGTTCGGAGCTCTTTACCGGAGAGAACTTCCAGCTAGAGAGAGCGTATTCTCCAATGACGGTTCGATTTTTTATATTACAATCTCATTATCGCAGTACCTTAGACTTTTCGAATGACGCATTAGAGGCAGCTTCTAAAGGATTTGTGCGTTTGCAAAAAGGCTTGGCTCGAATTAGTGAATTAGAAACTGCCGATAAATCAACTGTTGATATATCATCTTTAAAAGAGTCTCTTTATCATGCAATGAATGACGATTTTAATTCGCCCATAGCTATTTCAAAATTATTTGATAGCTTAAAGATGGTGGCGGCTATCGAAGCGGGGGAGGAAACTATTACAACAGATGACTTAGATGAATTTAAGCGTCTTTTTAGTGCTTTTTTCTTCGATATATTAGGATTAAAAGTTGAAGAAGCAGGAGTTCAGTCGAATGAAATTACAGATGAGTTAATGGCTTTAATTCTAGATTTTAGAAAGGCAGCAAAGGAACAAAGAGATTGGGGAACAGCAGATAAAATTCGAGATAAATTAAAAGAGTTGAACATTGGAATTAAAGACAGCAAAGATGGGGCAAGTTGGGAATTTGAAAATTAAGATACTACTTACTCTTGCCGTTGTTTTTTTAGTCGCTTGTGGAGAAGATAAAAAGCCTGCAGCAGTTCATAAAGCGCAAGAACCGAAAAAAGTAGTTCGCCCGAACTTCGATGCCGACTCAGCGTACAATTTCATTCAAAAGCAGGTTGATTTTGGACCCAGAGTTCCAAACACAGCAGCTCATGTAGCGGCAGGCAATTACCTGTCGACCCAATTGAATCGCTTCGGATTTGAGGTTATTGAGCAACAAGCTCAGGTTGTTGCATTTGATAAAACGACGCTGAATATTAAGAACATCATTGGTGCTTATAAGCCAGAATTAAATAATAGGGTATTGCTATTTGCTCATTGGGATACACGACCGAATGCAGATCAAGATGAGGAAAGACAGACGGAGCCCATTTTAGGAGCAAATGATGGAGCCAGTGGAGTTGGAGTTTTGTTAGAAATTGCTCGACAGATTCAAGTAGACCAACCTAATATCGGAGTGGACATCATATTTTTTGATGCCGAAGATTATGTCGATGAAAGCGGAACGATGGAAGACTATTGTTTGGGAAGCCAATACTGGGCAAACAACATGCACAAAATAGGATACAGTGCCAATTTTGGAATTTTGCTTGATATGGTGGGAGGAAAAGATGCCATGTTTGCAAAGGAGCACCACTCTATGACGCATGCATCGGCTTATGTTCACCATGTGTGGAATATCGCTAACGAGCTAGGACACGATAACTATTTTAATAACCGTCCTACTCGTCACGTTGGTATAGACGACCATGTTTACATTAATACGATAGCGAAAATTCCAAGTATTGATATCATTCAATATGATCCTGAGACAAGGTCATTTGCCCCGCACTGGCATACCCATAAAGACAATATGGATGTGATTGACAAACAAACGCTTAGGGCGGTTGGAGAAACGGTTTTAGCGACTGTTTTGATGGAAGCGAATTAGTTTTTATTTCCTTCTTTTTTCTTTTTGGTTTTTCTTATCTTCAAGCCTGAATGTAATCTTTATTTTTCATGTCAGACGATAATAAAACACTTTGGTTGTTAGATGCTTATGCGCTTATTTACAGAGCTCACTTTGCATTTAGTCAAAACCAAATGATCAATTCCAAAGGATTAAACACTTCGGCGATATATGGCTTTACGTCAACTTTGTTCGATGTATTAAATACACATAATCCCACACATATTGCGGTAGTTTTTGATACCAGCGCTCCAACAGCAAGACACATTGAATTCCCTGCCTACAAGGCAAACAGAGAGGAAACTCCAGACGATATTCGATTGGCCGTACCGTACATTAAGAAAATTATCAAAGGCTTTAATATTCCAACTTTATACTCAGATGGATTTGAAGCAGATGACGTGATTGGAACCTTGGCAAAAAAAGCGGAAAAAGAAGGGTATAAAACATACATGATGACTCCTGATAAGGATTTTGGGCAGCTAGTTAGTGAAAATATATTCATGTACAAACCTGCTAGAATGGGGAATAAAGCTGAGGTTTGGGGAGTAGCTGAAGTTTGCGCTCGTTTTGAGATTACTGATCCATTGCAAGTGATTGACTATTTGGGGATGTGTGGCGATGCAGCAGATAATATTCCTGGAATTCCTGGTGTTGGTGATAAAACGGCTAAAAAGTTTTTGAAGCAATATGGGAGTATGGAAGGGTTGCTGGAAAACACGGCTGATTTAAAAGGTAAAATGAAAGAGAAGGTTGAAGGGTCAAAAGAACTTGCTTTGTTGTCTAAAAAATTGGCAACAATTATTCTTGATGTACCTATCGAGTTCGACGCGAATGATTTAAAACGAGACCCTCTTAACAAGAAGGAATTGGAGCAAATTTTTGCCGATGTAGAATTCAGAACCTTAAGTAAAAGAATTTTAGGAGAAGAAGTTTCCATTGCTCCTTCAAGTGAAGGGCAAATGGATTTGTTTAGTGCTGGGGCCAGCCAAGAAAGTAATTCAAAAAACTCTATTAATGAGACTGTTGCAGAACCTATAGAGTTTAAAACCCTTGAAAATACGGCGCACAAATACGAGTTGGTGAACTCAAGTGAAAATATAGAAAAACTAATAGAGCTCTTAAAAATGTCAAAATCATACTGCTTTGATACTGAAACAACCAGTGTTGATTCTATGGTAGCGGAGTTAGTAGGCTTGGCTTTCTGCGTAAAAGCAGGGGAGGCATATTATGTTCCAGTTTCAGCGGATAGAGAAGAAGCAAATCAATTAGTGGCTCAATTTAAAGTAATTTTTGAGGACACCACAAAAGAGGTAATAGCGCAAAATTTAAAGTATGATCTGACGGTGCTAAAGAATTACGGTATCCAATTAAATGGAGTCTTCTTTGACACGATGATTGCCCATTATTTACTTGAGCCCGACCAAAAACATGGCATGGATATTCTTGCTGAAACCTATTTGACTTACAAGCCACAATCAATTGAGGAGTTAATTGGGAAAAAAGGCAAGAACCAAGGAAGTATGCGCGACGTGGCAATTGAGAAAGTGGTGGAGTACGCAGGAGAAGATGCTGACATCACCTTTCAATTGAAAGAAGTGTTTGAAATGGAGCTAGGAAATGGGGACATTAGAAAATTATTCGATGAGGTGGAAATGCCACTGATTTCTGTTTTAGCGGCCATGGAATACGAAGGAATCAATTTAGATTGTGAAAACTTGGCTGAGTTTTCGAAAGAGTTAGAAGTTTCATTGGTTCATTTAACAAAGGTAATTAGTGAGTTGGCGACTACCGAATTTAACATTGACTCACCGAAACAGTTAGGTCAAGTATTGTTTGAAGTGTTAAAGATTGATGATAAGGCAAAGAAGACTAAGACTGGTCAATACTCTACATCAGAAGAGACCTTAACAAAACTGACAAGCAAGCATGACATTGTTTCGAAAGTTCTGGAGTATCGATCTCTGAAAAAACTTAAGTCTACTTACGTTGATAGTTTACCCGACCTAGTAAATCCCAAGACTGGGCGCATTCATACCAATTACATGCAGACTGTAGCAGCAACTGGCCGTTTGAGTTCGAACAGTCCAAATTTGCAAAACATACCAATTCGAACTGAAAAAGGGCGAGAAATACGAAAAGCGTTTATTCCTAGGAATAAAGAGTATCAAATATTAGCGGCGGATTACTCTCAGATTGAATTAAGAATAATTGCTGCTTTGAGTGGCGATCAAGGAATGATTGAGGCCTTTAAAAATGGCATCGACATTCATTCTGTTACCGCGTCTAAGGTGTTTGACGTTCCGTTAGAGGAAGTAGATCGTGACATGCGAAGCAAAGCAAAGATGGTCAACTTTGGAATTATTTATGGCATTTCAGCATTTGGACTTTCACAACGAATTAACATTCCAAGGAAGGAAGCAAAAGTGATTATAGACAATTACTTTGAAAAATATCCTGGAATTAAATCCTACATGGATAAAAGCATTGCATTTGCAAAAGAGCATGGTTACGTGGAGACTATCATGAAACGAAGAAGGTACTTGAAGGATATTAACGGTAAAAATGCAATTATGCGTGGTTTTGCAGAGCGGAACGCAATTAATGCTCCAATACAAGGTTCTGCTGCAGATGTGATTAAATTAGCAATGATTAATCTTCAGCAAGAGCTTATAAAACAAAATTTTAAGTCTAAATTACTGCTTCAAGTGCATGATGAATTAGTATTTGATGTGCACAAAGATGAGATTGAAAAAATTAGGCCATTAATTAAAGAAAAAATGGAGCAAGCCGTTGATTTAGTGGTTCCTCTGACGGTGGAGATGGATTTTGCACCAAATTGGTTGGAGGCTCATTAAGAGAATATTACATTTGAGGGATGAATATAGCAATCAAAATTTCAGTTTTTACCTTGAGTACAGCTTTGTTTTTAAGCTCCTGCTCTTCAGAGGGAAAGAGAGAACAATCTATCCAAAGTGTAGAAAAAGAATTCGTTTCAGAAAAATCCAATGAAGTAAAGGAAGAAACGATAAAGAAGATATTTTATAACCTCCCTTCTCCGCTGGAGATTACCATGATGTTTAAAAAGAGGGGGTAGAATATAATGGGGATATCTTGCACCTTACTTCAAAACGACAGGACTACAATAGTACTTTAAGTAAAGCGTTAAATCTAGGAATTTATGGGGGAGATTTAAGTTATTCGGGCTTGTTTGCGAAACATGAGGCAGCTATTAAATATTTAGTAACGTCACAAATCTTAGCTGATGAATTAGGGATAGGACCTGCTTTTCAGGGGGAATTTATCTTGCGATTAGAGGAAAACGCAGGAAATAAAGATACGTTGCTAAGAGTCGTAAGTGAGTTTTTCTTAAAAAACGATGAATATTTGAAAGAGAGTACAAATCAAGATTTACCTATTTATGTGCTTGCTGCAGGATGGGTAGAGGGCATGTATTTGGGGACTAAAATTGTAGATGATAAGATAAATGCCATTGGGGTGAGAAATATCATTACCAATCAAAGGGATGCACTTCAGAACATAATTGTTCTTTTTCAAAATGCGAAGTCTTCGGAAACGTCGGAGAAAATTCTAACAATGTTAGAAGAGCTTGAAAGTGTTTATGAGGGAATCGAAGGGGAAATGAGCGAAGAAGATTTTTTGACTATCAAATCTAAAATTGAGCTTACACGGAATTTTATAACACAGCTTTAACAAAATTTAGCGCAAAGAAAAGCCCAACGATTCTACAATCGTTGGGCTTTTTACGGTAGAAACTCTACTCTACTATTGAATGATAATTTTCCTAGTAATATTCTGACTCCCTGTTTTAAGGCTAATAAAATAAACACCAGGAGCTAATTCATTGGTATTGATTTCAAACTGATACGGATCATTGTTCAACGAACCAGTGTATACTTCTTTAACTTGCTGACCAACCATGTTGGTAACAAATAACCTTGCGTTGTCAGCAGCTTTGTCTAACATAAAATTAATGTTCAACTTGCCGTAGGTTACTGGGTTTGGAAATGCAGTAAAGCTATTATTCAGTAACTCGTTGTCGTTTATTCCTACGGTAGAAGCCCCATCAACTCTAAAGTTATCGATGTAAATGTTATTTCCTCCACCGGATTTAAATTCAAATCTGAAAAGAACATTGCTGCTCGTTCTCATCGCTGCTGTGGTTGTGATAAAAATAGTTTTCCAATCTGAAGCTGAAGACGGAATAAAGTTGGCATTATTAAGGGTTCCTGTGTTTAACGTGGAAGAGGCAGTAAGAACACCTCTTGTTGTCCAACTTTGTCCACAGTTTGTCGAAATAGAACACCACAATTGGTCAGATGATCCAGTTTGGTTTTTAAAAGCAACTTCAAAACCAAACCTTGGATTAACTACTTGTCTTAAGTCAATGGATGGTGAGATTAAGAAATCAGATTCATTGCTACCCACGTTGTAGTTTGGTAAATACACAGATGAGTTTCCAGAAAATGAACTCGATTGTGTTCTCGTCCATTTAGAATTTCCTGTAGGATCTAAAACAATCCATTCATTGTTAAATCCTGTGAATGATTCAAACCCGTCATTGTAGGCGAATCCATTATACGCTACTGCCGGATCTTTTACCGTAACATAATCTTGCATTACTAGGGTGTCAGAACCTCCACTGTTGGTTATAATTAATGTTACATCATGCTTTCCAGCGGTTATATAGGTCACAGTTGGATTAGCAACTGAAGAAGTGGAAGGGTTGGCGCCGGGAAAAGACCAGTTGTATACAGTTATTGTATCACCTTGGTAAGAATCTTCACTGAAAGTTGCTTGGCCTCCAATACAAACTAATTTTTGCTGAGCATCAATGATGTATGCTTTTGGAGGGCAGTTCTGCGCTACATAACCATTGTTTGTGCCTGTAGCAACTAGATTTGAATTGCTTCTTAGGTTATTTAAATGAGAGTATACACTAAACGAGGCTTGCATTCGTGTTTTTTGACCTGCAGTAAATAAGGACTGGCAATCGTCATAACTCATATAATTCTCCAATTGATCGGGAACATTTGTAGTATACGGGTTAGGGTTTTGTGTGCTGTTTCCAGTAGCATCGTTCGAGCAGGTATTGTTGGTATAATTACACCCAAAAGTTGAAGCTGAGGTTGGAGGTGTGTCACATACAAAATCACCACTGCCATTACAACTGCTGCCACAACCACCCTGAAAAGGGTGAAACAAACTAAAGCAATGACCTACTTCGTGGGTAGCTGTTCTTCCACCTGAGCCGCTTCCTGATCCAATATTACCCCATTGGTCGTTTCTGCAAACAAGGCCATAGGTGCTTAGATTTCCTGAATTTGGAAACTGAGCGTAGCCTAAGGTGGTTCCGGCTCCACTACCTCTGATGGTATTTACTAACCAAACATTTAAATATTGGTTGGAAGGCCAATAAGAGAGAGCTTTAACCTCGTTTCTTTTGTCGTAGGTCAAGAATGAATTTATTCTATTTACACCCTCCGTACAATTTCCGTTTGGATCAATATTCGCAAGCTTAAATTCAATTTGAACATCAGCAGCTATATTTTGAAAGATTGCTCGAGTGTTTGCAGTATCTGAATTTAGCATTTGAAAGTCTTCATTTAACACACGAATTCCATCATCAATTTGTTGTTTAACTATATTCCCTATGCCGTTGTAATGAATTACATGAACAACAACAGGAACGGTTACGATTGGAGCTTTGTTATTTTGACCGCCTTTTATAGTCGTAAGTTGAGAAAGCTCAGATAGCATTACTTGATCTTCCCAGAAATTCTTTTCAGCTTCAGGGTTCGCTGTCAAATACTCTTGAAGCATCTGGTCGGTAGCACACCATTCTGTTTGCTGGGCAGTGAGGCCAAATGAGCACGTAAAGGCAAGTATTGTCAGTATTAAAGCTTGTATGTTTTTTTTCATATTCAAATAGTCTTATTTTATATCGTTAATTAATTTCTTTTTTAGCTTGGCTCTAGCTCTTACTAAAAAAGGGTGGTACATGTAAATACTCTTACTTCTAGGTCTTAAGACGACAATTAAACCAAACAAGTTGTTCAGTTTACGCCAATTCAAGGGCCGCTTCTAAATCTTCTTGTAAATCTAGCACATCTTCTACTCCTACACTTAGACGGATTAAAGATTCCAAAATCCCCGATTTTTCTCTCTCTTCCTTTGGTATTGAAGCATGTGTCATAGACGCTGGATGACAAACTAAACTTTCAACACCACCAAGAGATTCTGCTAACGTAAACAAGGTGAACGAGGACATTACTTTAAACGCATCTTCTTTGCGATTTCCCTTCATGGTGAAGGATATCATTCCTCCAAAATCGCTCATTTGTTTTTTTGCTATGTTGTGGTTTGCATGATCTTCAAAGCCCGGCCAGTAAACCTGATCGACCTTTGGATGGGTTTTTAAGAAGTGAGCGATTACTCTTCCATTTTCACAGTGACGTTGCATTCTCAAATGAAGTGTTTTTATTCCTCTCAACACTAAAAAGCTATCTTGCGGTCCACAAACGGCTCCGCTGCTGTTTTGTATAAAATATAAACGTTTTGCTAAGGCCTCATCCTTACAAATTAACCCACCCATGACAACGTCAGAATGGCCACCGAGGTATTTTGTGATGGAATGCATTACAATATCTGCCCCTAAGTCAAGTGGGGTCTGCAAATAAGGAGTTGCGAAAGTATTGTCGACAGCCAACAAAACGTTATTTGTTTTTGCAACCGCAGATACAGCGGCAATGTCGATAATATTCATCATTGGATTGGTAGGTGTCTCTACCCAAATGAGCTTGGTGTTCGGACTTATTGCGGCTTCAATAGCGGTTATGCTGTTCATTGGAACAAACTTGAATTTGATGCCAAACCGTGCAAAAATCTTAGTGAAGATTCGATAAGATCCGCCGTATAAATCATTGGTGGAAATTACTTCGTCTCCTGCTTGTAAAAGTTTTATAACTGCATCAATTGCAGCCAATCCACTGCCAAAACACAAACCAAACTTGCCATTCTCAAGTGCCGCTAAATTATCTTCTAAGGCTTTTCTTGTTGGGTTCGACGTTCTTGAATACTGAAATCCCTTGTGTTCGCCCGGAGTTTTTTGGTGATAGGTTGATGTTTGGTAGATAGGTGTCATTACTGCGCCAGTAGATGGGTCTGGACTCAACCCTGCGTGAATAACCTTCGTTCCAAATCTCATTTTATCGTTTGCCATTATTTGTTTTCGTTCAACGGTTAGCTAAATTAACAAAAGAAGGCTTGAATTCGGTAGAATTATACTTTTTTAGGAGAATGTGTCCGCTTTATCCATTTTGGGAGAACGATAGAGCCGATAATTAAGTAGGGGTAATAGCTGATCAATCTCCACATAAAGGCTACTGTACCGGCAAATCCTGCTGGAATGAAAATTTTAAGGAACCCCGAGAAGGCTACTTCGGCGACCCCGATGCCGCCCGGAGTCGGGCTAATGAGTAGAATCACCCACATGACTAATTGTCGGGCATAAACAAGCAAATGGTTATCGACAGAAATAAATGCCAATAGGATAAAGTTTACCACCCAAAATCTGGCGGTCCATGAAACAAAAGTGGCTCCAAATGCCTTAAGCCAAAAGGAAGAAGGTTTGTGCCTAAGCTCTTGTGAGGTTAGCATAATTTCATCTCCAGTTTCTCCAGCTTGAATTCTCCATTTTTGCAAAAAAGGGAGATTAAAAACCTTTAACAACAACCATTTAAAGCCTCTAGGACGGAAGAAGATAGCATAACAAATAAAGGAGGTTAAAAATAAAATAAAACAGTACCCAAGGATAAATAAGTCTTTGGTTCCCCAAATTACTCCAAAAATTTCTGTGTCTAACCCTTCAGGAAATAATTTTGTCACACCTACAATGGCAACAAGGGTGGGAACCATAACAATGTAAAAAAGCTCGTCTAAAAAAGCAGATGACAACACCACAGCAGTGCTTCGTCCTAAGCTCACCCCTTCTTTGTTTACAATGTAAATTGCTACTCCTGATCCTCCCACAACTGAGGGGGTAATGGCAGATGCAAACTCCCACAACATGATGGTATCAAAGCTATTCCGCCAAGAAATTTTATTGTCTGTTAGAATTCGAATGCGCAGCATATAAGCGAAATCTCTTAGTGCAATCATAAAAACAGCAACCACTATCCAAAAAGTGGCAGTCCATGACCAGCTTAGGTTTTCGAAATTTTTTGGATCGTACTCCCGATACATTAAAGAACCAGCAACTGCCAAGCCAATGAAAATGGTGGTCCAAATTCTTAGTGGAGAAAATAGTTTTAATGCTTTTGGATTTTCGCTCATTTGAGTCGTGATTCCCTTTATTTTTGTGCTACAAATTATCATCATGAAAAAGGCATATTATTTATCTACCTGTTCCACCTGTCAAAAAGTACTGAATCAAATAAAAGCTCCAGAATCTTTTCAAATGCAAGATATTAAAACTAGCTCAATTACAACGGAGCAAATAGAAGAAATGAAAATGCTATCTGGCAGTTATGAGTCATTATTTAGCAAAAGAGCCATGAAGTATCGCAGTTTGGGGTTGAATGACCAAAATTTAGGGGAAGAAGCGTATAAAAAATGGATTTTAGAAGAGTACACTTTTCTTAAACGGCCAGTTTTTATTGTGAAGGATAAAATATTCATTGGCAATTCAAAAAAGGAAATAGCAGCTTTTCTATCTGAAATACAATAAAGTGTTGGGAAAAAAGTTTTGGGCGCATGCCGCCATTCTTGGAGCAAACATTATTTATGGATTAAATTATTCCATCGCCAAGGATGTCATGCCTGAGTTTATTCAACCTTTTGGCTTTATTTTTTGCAGAGTATCAGGTGCGTTGGTCTTATTTTGGATGTTTTCTCTTTTCGCAGTGAAAGAAAAAGTGATGGGGAAAGATTTAGCCTTGTTGGCTGTTTGCGGTGCTTTCGGTGTGGCTGCCAATCAGCTGATGTTCTTCTATGGGTTAAATTTAACGAGCCCTATTAATGCCGCAATAATTTTAACCTGCAACCCTATTTTGGTCTTGATCATTTCTGCTGTTGTTATAAAAGAAAGAATAACCTCCAGAAAAATAGTAGGCATTACCTTGGGTTTAACTGGAGCTGTCGGATTAATCCTTTTCAAAGGCACTTCTGTGCTGAGTTCTGAAGGGTTTATTGGAGATCTATTTGTGTTTTTGAATGCAACTTCCTATGCCATCTATTTGGTTTTAGTAAAACCACTAATGCAGAAATATAAACCAATGACCGTTATAAAATGGGTCTTCCTTTTTGGATTTCTTTACGTTTTACCGTTTGGCTGGACTGAATTTCACCAAATAGAATGGGCAAATTTTACAACTAATATTTGGTGGGCTGTTGCTTTTGTGGTAGTTGGTACTACCTTTCTGGCCTACCTGTTCAATATTTTTGGGCTAAAAGAATTAAGCCCCTCCGTAGTTAGTATTTATATTTATTCTCAGCCACTTATTGCAAGTATCATGGCAATAGCGCTGCAGAAGGACGAGTTGAGCTACGAGAAAATAATTGCTGCTGTTTTTATCTTTTCAGGCGTGTTTTTGGTGAGCACAAAAAAATCAATCAAAAAGATCGCTTAGCCTCATGTCTTCATCCATGTGAAGAACTTGAATTCCCAGTTTTTTAGCAGCCTTTACATGTTTCTTAGTGTCGTCGATGAAAAGAGTTTCTTCTACTTTCAGATTGTTTGCGTCTAAGACAAGTTGAAAAATTTCTTGGGTTGGTTTTCGTTTCCCAACTTCATGCGATAGATAAACTTTTTCAAAAAAACCGTTCAAATTCGAAAGCCCTTTCTTTGCTTTCAATTGCTTGTATATATAGTCTATGTGAAGTTTATTGGTGTTGCTTAAGCAGAAGGTACGATAGTTCTCTTTTGTCTTGCTTAAAATTTTGTAATTTTCCTCTGGGATGTCTAACAACATGGCATTCCAAGCATTTTTTATCTCATCGAAACTAATGTTGTCGTCGTAGCTTGCTAACTCGTTCAGAAAGGTTTGGGTAGAAATACTGCCGGTTTCGTATTTCTTAAAGATTTTACGTTCTTTTAAATCGGCCATTACTTCTTCGTAATCCGGACCGTAAAGGAATCTAAAGTTCTGATTCGTAGCTTCCTTATCTAAATCAATAATTACATTTCCAAGATCGAAAATGATGTTCTTGATACCTTCTATGTTTTTTAAAGTCATGTTGATGTTTGGCTAAAAATTACAAGCCTGTGTTTAGTTTTGTAAGATTAAAGTATTTTCTTGTACAAATTGTTCAATTGTTTTGAAAAAGTTCATTATTTCTTTTTCTGAATTATCGGAGTTTATAGTAACTAACCTGATAAAATGGTGGTCTCCGAAGCTACCATGGCTCACCATAAGTTTCGAATGCATGTATAATTCTTTGCTCAGCACTTTAGCAGGGATGTTTTTGTAGTTGAAGCAAATGGAAATGGAATCGTCAAAACTATACAAGGTGTAATCTTTGTTAGAACGAATGTAGCTCCTTGCAATGTCTGCTAATTCGAACTGATGGTCCACTAGTTTTTCTAGGCCTTTTGTTCCGATAGATTTCCAAAGTGTCCATAACTTTAGAGCGTCATTTCTTCTTCCACACTGCATAGAAGATTTTCCAGGATTATAGTCATCTTTCTCAGATTGAAATAAATAACTAGCATCGCTTGAGAATGACTCCTGCAGTTGTTGCTTGTGTTGAGTTACAAAGATAGAGCAAGTAAGGGGTGTTCCGAGCATCTTATGGGCGCTGAAGCTGAACGAGTCTGACAATTCAACGCTGTTTAAAAAGTACTTGTATTTTTCGCTAAAAATAACAGCACCGCAGTATGCCCCATCAACATGCAGCCATAGTTGGTGTCTTTTGCAAATTTTTGAAGCTTCTTTTATCGTATCGAATGCGCCTAAAACCGTTGTGCCAGAGGTTACGTTTACAAAAAAGGGAACATTGCCGTGCTCGATGTCTTCACTAACGGCATCGTCTAGAAGAGTCATGTTCATTTGACCCCATTCATTTGTGGGAATAGAACGAACTTGCTTGCGACCAATACCCATAAGACCGGCGTTTTTTGAAATAGAGTAATGAGAAGCTGCCGAAGTATACAAAATCATTTTTTGGTGCACCCCTTGCTGAACAACATTGCTTTTGGCATCTCTTCCTAAGACCATGGCCATGAAATTGCTAATTGAGCCCCCAGAAGTTATTGTTCCACCTGCGTTTTTCGAATAGCCTAAGAGCCCACTTAGTTTGTTTATTATTTCTTTTTCAACACCAACCATCGGCCCAGCGACCTTGTAGGTATACATGCTATTGTTTAAAACACTTGCTACTAAATCTCCCAATAACGCTCTGCTTCTTCTGCCTCCAATTAATTGATTGAAAAAGGAGTTACTTGCAGTTTTAGGAGTTTTTTTAACGAGCGTTTTAAATGAACTGTAAAAAGCTTCGTCTGAAATAGGGTCATCGTTTAAACTTAAATCAACCGCCTCGGAAAGTTCTTCAACCGAAACAGGTTTCGCAACCGGATGCTCTTTTTCTTCCTTTAAAATGAGTGAAACAATTTCTTGAAATTGCTCTAAGTCTTTCTGATCCATGAAGTAGGATTACAATAAAAATTTATGCCTGCAAATGTCGTACTGTAGGATAAAAATTGCGTCACTTTTTTTAGAATTCCATAAAATAATATCAAAAAGTTCTTTTTTTAAGCAGTTGTTTAGGAAAAGAGGAAAAGGACAGGGGGTGGAGAAGAATATTCGATTTTGTGTGTTCCGATTTTAATAGCTATCAGGATGGTGGGCTTACTTCGTCTCGTTCCTCGCTCAGTACAAGCTTCTCGCTCAAATTATTATAAAATAAAAATCTCCCAACCTAAAAAAGGCTGAGAGATTTTATCACTTTGTGGGCCCTGATGGGCTCACTTCGTCTCGTTCCTCGCTCAGTACAAGCTTCTCGCTCAAATTATTATAAAATAAAAATCTCCCAACCTAAAAAAGGCTGAGAGATTTTATCACTTTGTGGGCCCTGATGGGCTCACTTCGTCTCGTTCCTCGCTCAGTACAAGCTTCTCGCTCAAATTATTATAAAGTAAAAAATCTCCCAACCTAAAAAAGGCTGAGAGATTTTATCACTTTGTGGGCCCTGATGGGCTCGAACCATCGACCACCTGATTATGAGTCAGTATAATAATGTTTTCATCCGTTTGCATATAGTTTCATAATTCTGAAAATAAGGCTAGTATGTGTATGTTGGTTTTCTTATTTTTTCATTTAGTTTCTTCCTTTTTCAAAAAAACTGTGACAAAACCGTGACATGAAAAAAATCAATAAAAGCTATACTATATAGAGTTAGTTAAAGGAGCTAGGCTGAAAATAGACTCAAAACACCACTAAGTTACTATCAGCAAGACTCTCATATCCATTCAAAGTGATTATTAAATGATCGAGTATTTGTATGTCTAATAACTTTGATGCTGAAACTAATTTTTTCGTCAATATTATATCATTTTGACTAGGGTTAGTGTTTCCACTAGGATGGTTATGGGCTAATATTAAGCTTGAAGCATTTGTTTTTAAGGCTACTGAGAAAACTAACTTTGCATCTACTATTGTTGATGCTGTGCCTCCTTTAGATAGGCTATAAATACCTAGCACCATGCTTGCTCTATTAAGTAGAAGAATCTTAAATTCTTCTTGAAGTTCTATTAGGTTTTTATCCCAACTAGCTAATAAAAGTTTATGTGCATTTTTACTATCCTTAGCATAAATAGTATCATTGATCCTACTCTTGTAGGATACCTGAATTTCTGAAATTTTCATGGTTGAATATTAAAAGAACCCATCTGCATTAAAGAGACAGGTTCTAGTTAAAATGATTAAGCATTTACCATTCCATTACTTGCAAAAGCATTTATATTAGCTTTAACCTTTTGAGGAACCTTATCTAACTCTTCTTCAGAATTGATATAGGTATAGCTATAATTTAAAGTTATCTCTTCACCTGTTTGCTCAATTACATAAGAATATGGGTCACATTCAACTTTGATAATTGAACCCGGTAATGTCTCACCAATTAGTTCTTGACATGATTCTTCATCAAATGTTGTTGGCATTGAAACTTTCCTTCTAGTAGCATAGGATTTACCTGTTTCTTTTGATTGTACAATTTCTACTTCTCCTAATAATTCTAAGACATAAAATGTCTTTCCATCAGAATCTTTTCTCTGATGATAGTTTTTAATTTTTACCATAATAAATAATTTAATTTAAAAGTTAGTCGAGAGTAATGTTTTTATCAGCTATCAACTTGATTTATTAACTAGCTTCTCAACATTATTTAGGGGGGGATTCCCCATTCCTAATTTGATAAGGGGGTCTTGTTATCATGGGTATGCACTCCTACAAATCTGCAAAGTTTCGAAAGTATTTTTTGTTGAAGAATACTTAAAACACTTGATTTTAAATATTTATTTATTGTTATGTTCATTTGTGATTAAAGAAGTTTTCTGAGTGCTTAATTCAAAGGTTAGTTTATATTCGCTTAGTTAGCCAAATCTTTTGATTTGGCTTTAGAACAAAAAAGATAAAACAAAATAAAAAGTTTTGGCTAAGTGCTTAATCGGAAATTAATCGCTTTTTAATCCCTTACTAACCATAGCCTAGTCGTTAGTAGCAATCATATCTTGACTCTATGTCCGGTTTAATGTAGCACTTCCATTTAAGGTTTTGTTATAAATTA
>Ga0222646_100184_pt1 | contig 20279 bp, 36 predicted proteins | sample AntAcemetagen293_FD_179819 | JGI IMG/M metagenome (GOLD analysis project Ga0222646, IMG submission 179819) | Saline water microbial communities from Ace Lake, Antarctica - #293 | ecosystem: Environmental > Aquatic > Non-marine Saline and Alkaline > Saline | place: Antarctica: Ace Lake | collected... | reverse complement strand
ATTTCTTCTTCATCAAAGTCGGCTGCGGTATGCTCGCCGTCTTCTTCGTTAGGGGTAAAAATTTCTTCGGTTACTGCTTCTGTTTTTTCTGGAGCTTCTTTATTGGATTGTTCAGCGGCAGCGGCGGGAGAGGTCTCAACAACTTCTGCATCAATGATGTCTTCTTGTTCCTGTGTCCTTGCCATACCTGAAGCCAAGCGGGCAAGCCGTTCTTGCACAATCTGCGCGGGTGAGCGTCCCTCGGATACTTCAACGTCAATGTTCAAGTCCATGCCTGCCCTCAGGCCTGCACGGTCAAGTATCTCCGTTGAAGCTTTTAGGCGGACCTGCTCAGACTCAGCGGATTCCATCATCTGCTCCAGTACATCAACTGCGTACGGTGCGGACTGGATTAGCTTACGGCGGGCCCGTTCGATATCCTCGCCTGGCTTGCGAACGGTGCGAAGGTGGATGCGGCACAGGCCGTCATCTTTGAGTCTTCCTGATGACCACAGCATGCAGCGGATACCATCAGACTTTATAATCTTGCAGCGGTGCGGTCTTACTGCTGGTGCTCGCTTCGCGGAAGTCGGGCCGCCTCTGTCTTGTTCCTCAACCCACTTGCGGGTTGCGCCCACTACCCACGGCGGTGTGATTCGAGTAGCGGTTTCATCGACGAGTAAGTCCAGGCCGATTAAGTAGTCGGAGTTATTGTCACGTGGGTCCAGAAGGAGCGGCTTCTTATCCTGAATTGAAAGTAGTCGGCGCTCGCGAGCCATCTCAGGGGAGCGGGCCGATATCAGTCCCGTTGCTTGACCCGTCTGTGAATAGACTGCGTCCCAGCTAAAGCTGTTGGCTCTGAGTACTTGGCGGTTCTCGTAGCTATCCTCAACCACGCCGCGCTCGTGCTCAAGCAGGCCGAGGGCTGAGAGGTCAGGCCGTAAGTCGATTGGTGTTTCTAGTGCGGGTTCGTTGTCAACTTCTTCTGGCTTGGGCTCGCTGCCAAGGTCAAGGGAGTTCAAATTTTTACCTCGGCCATATTGTTCCTTAATTGTTATAAAGCTGAAAATGGCCCACCGTGAGAATTTTTACCCCCACCGCGGGCCGTTCACAGAGCTAGGTTATTTCTTTGTTACTGGAGCTTTCTTCTTTGCCACAGGAGTTTTCTTGCCTGCCGCTGGCTTGGTTACTTCAACGATTACGGTCTCAGGCTTTGTGGTCTCGCCTGCAAGTGACGGGCCAGACTTCGAGCCGAGGTTCGCTGAACCCACGGAGCTGAGGATAGAGAGCACGGCTGCTGCTGCAGCGAGGCTCAGGCCCTGTGCCCAGTCCATGTCAAGCAGGCCGATTTGGTCCGTGCCGAACACAGCTAGGAGGGTCTGTACAAAAGTTTTTAGGGAGCGCTCGAGAGAGGCTTTCCAGAAATCAAGGTCGTATATCATTTTTCGTTTTTCTCCTTAAAAGTAGATTTTTACCTAATACCAGAATGGTACAGCACGTTTGGAAAGTTTTTTGGCGTGTGCAGAGACAGATACAAGCCCTTACCCAAACAACGGATAAAAATGCAGGAAGGCAAAAGCCCCCGCAATCCTTTTGATTACAGGGGTTTAGGTACTTTTGCTCGACCTATTGGTAAGGTCGTGATTAGTCGAAAAGAAAACTGCTTTTCGGTGTGTTGGTTTTTACCAGCCGTCTATGCTGCGTGCTGGAGAATAGCCGTCCCTGACTATCTTGAGAGCAGCGTTGTAGCCTTCCAAATATTCTTCAGACTTTCTTGCCGAGTAATACCTAGCGCCTTGAACTAGTATGCGTTCGATAGCTCTTTGAGTAGCCAGTCTCCCACCGTCGAAGGTGTCTCCGTATCTGACTTGACCGCTCAACATTCCTTTTGTAATTTCAGATGTCACTTCATTTTCTTTCGTTAGGTGTTTCGGGTGTCTCTAAAATTGGCAACTTGCTGATTGCTTCCTCACCTAGAATCTCGTCAATCGCTCGACGTAATCCCAGCGAGTACATACTGCCGTCACTATCTCCCATGACTAGTTCCCAGTCGGCAACCATTGCTCTCAAGTTGGTAACTTTTTCGTTAGCCCAGTCGTCGAACTCGGTTGCAACAATTTTGCTAATGGTTTCAAAAGCCTTGTTGTCAATAATGTTTACGTGAGCTAACTGCCCTAGGGCACTCGTCACTTCTTTCTTAAAATTCTTAGCCATTTAGTTTCTTCCTTAGATTCACATAGGGTTTCTCTTCCAAACTTTGGGCTACCCAAGCTTCGTACTCTGAGCGCTTGATTCGCATGTGCCTTGACCCAAAACGATACACATTTGGGAACTGCCCAAGTGATTGATAGTGACGTAGGGTTCTTTCAGGAATCTTTAGTTCTTTTGAAATCTGCCCGAACAGAAGCCACTCGTCTTTAGCTTGGTCATTCGGTTGTGAACGTTTTGAGTTTGAGTTCAGCACATGGATAAGCCCTTCTCGAAACCCAGCTTGGTGTGCAGAGTAGTAAGCACTTGACTCTTCTGAAGTTGCTTTACGCCATTTGATAATCTCTCCGCCTCCGAGCTCTCGTTGCAAAGATTCAGTATCAACATCCGAGAAGTGGATGTCAAAGTAGTTTGTTACCCGAAAACCTTCTTCAACGGATTCGTCTGAAGCTGTAGTAGATGCTCTTCGTTCTACGTAATAAATAGCCATGTCTTTACACCAGTCCTTTATAGCAAGAGTTGCATAGCAACATATTATACGCCGAGTGCTCGTTTAGCGCTACGGTCATAGCTGAGTTAGTAGGAACTACTCTTCCAGCTCCTTCGGCTCCGCACTTCTTACAAACCTGCGCACCCTCAATCCATTCACAGCCTTTGCCAGCCTCAGCTAAAGCAGCCATTCCTCGAACTAGAGCGTGCTCACTTCCAGGTCCAGTTGTCTTACGTAAAAACAATCTCGTATCGTCAACTGTGATAACTGCGTGCACATGCCTACAAGGACACTTGTACTTGGTAGGTTCACATGCACCGCTCTCAGGTACGTGCTTGTTTACTGCGTGCCCACAGATACAAATTCTTGGGTCACGCCTTGGCTTACTCTTTAGCCGTCTGTCAGTCTCAATGGCTTCATCAGCATCAATGCCCATTCCTGCCAGCATGTCTCTTGCACTACTCATTTTGTGTCTCTCTCATCGCCGTTCTCGGGGTTTTGCTTCATGTTCTTTATAATTTCCTCGAATGTCATATCTACTGAGAACTCTTTCTTAAGAGTTTCAACCAATGCATTCGTTACCTTTTTCTGTCTGCATATCTGAGCAGCACGAATAGCCCAGACTGCTCCCCAGACTGAACAAGCATTTATGATGCTTGACAGTACTAGGAACCCCAGAATCAGTTCCATCGAAACTTCTGTTTTCATTTCCTACGTCCTTTAGTCGTTAGTTAGCGATTACTCTTCTCAATCCATTGGCTCACGGCAGTTACCATCTCATCCGTAGTTAGTTGATTGAAATCTTCTATGAACTCTGGAGCTACCAATTTTCTCAGCAAAGAGACCATGCCCATGAATTGTTGTATCGAATCGGTTCCTCGACTGTGTACTTCCATTATGTCAACTGCAGGTATGCACTTCATGCTGGGAATTAAAACTGTTCTCTCACCGAGGTCTACCTCAATGAAACTCATTTCTGTCATTCTGTCTCCTCGTTATGTTTTGTTATAGAGCATCATAGACACACTATTGCCGACTTGTCAACTTTATAACTAAACTTTTTTAACCTCAAGTTCTCACTCGAAGTCAAAAAAGAATCCTGCCTCGTAAACTATACCATAACTATACTACTATTACTACTTTACTACCATCTACTTATTTTAGAATTCCACAATGTTAACCTAAATCTCTCTTCATGTATAGGAAAAAATTCCGCAGTAGTAGAAAATATAGTTAACATTGTACTAATGCAAGCATAGTCGAATGGTTTTATTAGTCGTATAGTCACGACATACTAACACGTTTTGACCAAAAACTTTTTTCATTTCGTGTTAGTAACTCTGAAAAAGATACTAACAACAAACGCTAAAAGCTATCTTTTCATTTTCTGTTAGTATCTTTTTCTCAAGGCAAGATAAACCTTACGACTTTACGACTAGACAGTAAAGCGACTATAGAAAGTGTATTAGTAGATTAGTAGTAAAGTGCATAAGTTATTTAGAAGTCAAAACTTCAGGGCATATTCACACTTCTACCTGCAGAAACTTCTACAAATGCAAAGCGAATTGCTTGAAGTGCTCGACCTTTACCGTTGGGTCAACCCAGATTTGGAACCCAGCTTCGGTGGCACTTTCGCACCATGAATAGTCTTCGCCAAAATTCACAGGGAACATAGCTCCCTCAATTCTTGTCTGTCGAATCTTGAACCAAGGTCTAGGCATCCGTTCAAAGACACCCGAACGCACAGCCAAAAAGCCAAAGCCAACACCGTCTACCTGAATAGGCTCAGCAGCTAACATAAATTGCAAAGCATTTATAACGGTTGGATGGCCCATCTCATTTATGATGGTTGCACTAATTCGACCCTGCTGGTCAATCGGCATCATGCCAGAAACAATATCTAGGTCATGGCTTATCAGTTGCTCAAAGGCTTCTACGTTCCAACAGACATCTGAATCAATCCAGACAATCTTGTCGTAGGTATATTCTCCCGCCCCGAATTCTCGGGTCTCCCAGTCATGTCCGTCAGTTCCCGTCGCGGTTTGCTCACGCGCACTTGGGACAAAGGAGGAGAACTTAGAGACAAAGTGGTATGTCAGCCTTTTGCTATCCATCCACTTCGTGGTCTCGACCAGTGACTTTACGTAATGGGAGAGCATCGAGTGGCCAGGAGTAGCAATCACGATATTGTAATGGGGCTTGTCCATAGTGCAATTCTACACCTCTATATACAAAATCGCTATAAAGAAACGGGCGTACAATAAAGACATACAAAGGAGCAACATTATGGGTAACCAACTACCAATTGAAAGACAAGACTTTTGCCCTTACTGCGGAGCCAAGCGCTTCGAGGACCAAGGCAACACTTCAGACCCACGCTGCCCTAAGCAAGGCTGTCCAGGACAGCACACTCGCAAAGCTGGCAAACCAGTTATCTAGCATTACATTATTGCTTATCCCGTGCTAGTCTTTTAGCATGGGAAAATTTACCGATGACAGCCAAACCAGCTGGATTGACGACATAGGACAGATACTTAACAACGTTCATCCTGCAGACCAATGCTTGAACCCAAACGGTTGTACCATTCACGGACCGTCTAATCACAGCATGGTTTACTTTCCACAAGTATTCAGAGCAGACAGAGGATTCATGGAACGCATCTGCCCTCACCAAATCGGACACCCCGACCCAGACGAGCTCCCCATATTTGTGAACCTCACCGATTCAATCCACGGCTGTGATGGTTGCTGCTCGGATTAGCTAAACCAACCAAACTACAAACTACAAACTACAGACAACAAGGAGAACAAAATGGAAAAGGACCAAATAGCTTTTCTGAAGCACAGGGTAGCTGAAGCTCTAATGAAGGAGCACGGGTTTGTTCACGACCTAACAAAGTATGACGCAGAGTTTGACCCCAACCTTCCTGACAGCCAATACTCAATGGCGTACGAAGATGCGGACACAGCCGTAGAGACTTTTATCGAGGCGCTCTTAGACATTGAAGCTGTAGAGCCAGAAGAAGAGCCAGTCCCCCAAACTCCTCTATACGAGTTCGAGTCTCATACCTTTACTGCTGGACACGAACCCGTTGAGCCTCCGACTGAGATTAGAGACAATCGCTCACTTACAGTAATTAACTCGACTTTCATTTTTCTAACCCCTCCCTCGGGCACCCCCCTGTTTGTGGGAGACGTCCGTGAGTGGTTAGCTACTGTTGACAGCTTAGGCATTTCGGACTCCGTAGAAGTAGAAGGAAAGCTTTCTGTTGAACGTACCGTTGACCGCCCTTCTGTTTCCAGTAGCGATTACGGCCTCATCGTCAACGGAGGAGAACTTCGCCATGACTAGGCACAAAGACTTTGACGGCGTTGACGGCCCACCTGCAATGGTGGAGTTGTCTGCCGAGGGTGTCACTCTGAGGACAGCCTCTTACGCAAATACCGAGAAAATGATTATGCTTCGTCACAAGAACCAAAAGTTCTTGTCACCTTGGACGGCCCGCCCAAAATACACTTCAAACGAAAATCACGTTTTCGAGGTGTATGCCCAAGACATCCTTGTTGGGCAATTGCTTCTGTGGGGCTTCCAGCGCTTTGAAGATGAGCCAACTATCTGCTCAATCAGCTATTGGGTTGACGAAGACAATAACCGTAAGGGCATAGCAACTAAAGCAGTTCGTCTAGCGACCCGTCACGCTTTTGACTCTTTGACCATTGAAATAGTCGAAGCACCTATCCAATCTCACAACGAAGCATCGATTGGCCTTGTGAAAAAGCTTGGCTTCATAAAAACAAAAACAATTGTAGATTATCTAGAAGTCGATGGCAAAGCGCGTAACCACCAAATCTACGAACTCAAGGCCTAATCACTCCCTCCTAACGGTTTTATAATGGAAGAACACAATCCATAAAAAGTTAGGAACACATATGTCGACTGTAGTTTGGCCGCTTGACGGGGTCTATGGCAAGAACTTTAGAACCACGTCTGGCTTCGGCTGGCGCACACACCCAATCTCAAAAGACCGTAAGCACCACAACGGTGAAGACCTCATTGGCCAGAAGTATGTTCACGCTATCGCTCGCGGTACCGTTATCAAGGCTCAGGCATCAGGGCTGAAAAAGTCCAACGGCGAGCCAGGTGGCTTCGGCTACTACGTTATTATCCGTCACCTAATCGACGGCGTTTACTACACCTCTCTATACGCACACCTCAAGAAGGGCTCCTTCCAAGTAAAGAAGGGCTCCAAGGTTTGGCCAGGAACTGTTCTCGGCCAAATGGGGACCAGCGGGAACAGCACTGGAATTCACCTTCACCTTGAGATTCGCAAGGGCAAGACCCACGGTTGGGGCGCTAATGGCGCTGGATACTATGACCCTATTGCCTTTATCAAGTTGCACACTGCTAAGGACGAAGTAGAGAAGGTTGCAAAGCTCCCTACCCCAGATTCAGCAAAAGCAATTTTTGTCCCTTCGACAAAGCCAAAGTACTCACAGCCACTATCTATCGGCGACTCCGATACTGGACAGGACGTTGCACACATGCAGAAGTTCTTGGGCGTGCCCGTCACTGGCGTATTCGGAGAAGCAACTCACGATGCAACCGTCAAGTTCCAGAAGAAGCAAAAGGGTATCATCGCTGACGGAGTTGTTGGGCCAATCACTTGGGGGCTCATGGACATCCCTGCTGCCAAGAAGAAGCCAGCACCAAAATCAAAGCCAGCTCCAAAGCCAAAGCCTAAGCCAGCACCTCGCGTCAAAAGAGTTGCCCTAAGCGGTTGGCTAAGACTTGGCTCAACGGGTGAAGACGTAGAGTACCTACAGCAGCAGCTCAAGGTAAAAGTTGATGGAGTCTTTGGGCCAGAGACCGACAAGAAAGTCAAGGCTTTCCAAAGGTCCCAGAAGATGAAAGTTGATGGTATAGTTGGTTCTGTGACCTGGAGCAAACTCTAATCACAGATGGACTATTGCAATCTAGTTCATAACCTCCTTCGTTGAGAAGCGGCTCTGTCAGAAATGGCAGGGCCGTTTTCTTTATACAATAGAGACATGCCTACTTACGAGTACAAATGTGAAAACTCCCACAACTATTCAGAGAGTCGTTCGATAACCGATTCCAGTATTGTGGACAGATGTCCACTATGCGGGACGACACTTGTTCGAATCTTTAGCGCCCCTCCAATTACTTTTTCTGGCAGAGGATTTAACTCTACGAGGGGCTAACAAATGAATAACTTTCCAGACTTGGTTGACCTCGAGCGAGATGGCTTTCGCGCTGTGCTCCCCACTTTCAAATCTCTTCCTCTAGAAATAAGCGGTCAAGTAGCTATTTGTTATTATGACAACGACATTCAAGGCGCCTTCGAGCACGCGTTTGAGATGTTTTTAGAGGCGCTCCCTGTGGATAAGTTTGCAGAGTTTGACGAGCTCGACAACCTGTCAAAAAAGCTTTTTATTGCCAACTGGATAACCACTTAATTAGAAGCAGTTTGCCTCCAATCTGAGAGCTACAGTACAACTAACTCCTCGTTTTTTGGTAACCTCACGACCAGTTCTACCCTTACAATTGAACTCCGACTCTCAGAAGGTCGTGCCCATTTCCGCTAAACCTCTCTAGGAGAATCAATGATTGATGTAACTGTCTATTCAACCCCCAACTGCCCCCAGTGCTTGACCACAAAGCGCATGATGGATAAGAAGGGTATCAAGTATTCAGAAGTCAATCTCACTGAGCACCCAGAAAAGCTGGCAGAGTTTATGGAGCAGGGATATACCCAAGCTCCTATTGTTACCACCGACATAAAGATTTGGTCTGGCTTTCGCTTCGAGAAGATTGAGTCCCTAGCAAAGCACATTGCATCCGATAGAGTTCGCCAAACAGACGGTGTGACTGCCGCGGCGTAGTATGCTTATAGAGTTGCCTAATTGGGCAGCATAAATCAAAACAAAATACTTCGAAATTATCGTCCGAGTGTCTTACTTGATTGAAGAAAACTCCCCCTCTCCAGATGGGGAGTTTTTTCATGTGTAGAGTAGAGACATGGCACAACAAATTTATTACTTACTTGCATACGATGTCGACGCTAAGCAGTGGGCATCTGCCGACCATGTGCTGGGGAACTTCACACAAGGCGGTCCTCTTTACACAACTGAGGCGGACGACTTATCAGGGGAGTACTCAGAGATTACAGACCCCGAGCTTATTGACCAAGACTTTGATAACGTAGAAACTCTTTCCGAGTTCCTAAAGAACGTTAATAAATAGTTTCCTTACCCGACAGTAGGAAAGCGGGGGGTCGACAATTCGGCCCCCCGTTCCTTTACTTATCTCTAAAGAAGTTTAGTTCGGGGAGATTGCCAGAGAAAGCTACTTGAGCAGCTTCCTCTTCGGTTAGCTCAATCAAGTTGTAGTGCCCAAGGACAGGCATTGGGTCTACGTTATTTCCATCAATAATCAGTTCAAAATGAAGGTGAGGGCCAGTTGAGGTCCCAGTGCTTCCGACTCGTCCTAAGACCGCACCAGTCTGCACTACAGCCCCGACGTAGATATTTTTTGCTATTGACCTGTCCTGCATGTGCGCGTAGATAGTTGTCCACTGTTGAATTTCCCCATCTTCGCCTTCGACAAAGTGGGATATCTCAACTCGATTACCATAACCGCCATCCCACCCAGCCTTGGTCACAAGACCTTGGTAGACGGCAAAGACATTAGTTCCAGCTCCAGGTACGAAGTCCACACCTTGGTGGTCAGAACTACATCCAGCGCAAGGAGCGTCACGGTATCCGTAGTCACTGCTGATGGCGACTGTTTGCACAGGCCACACAGTCTCAGCAACTTTTAGGTAAACAAGCTTCCTTGCAGTGCCTGCTTGATTAATTTCATCGAACTTGTCAACCTTGACAATCTCCGCTGGAGCCCCAGAGCTGTTAATCACAGAGGTAGTTCCAATAATATCTTCAAGGCCGACAGCAGGGCCACCAGCACCTCCTAGGTAGCTTAGGTACTCCTCGGCATTGACTGACGTTCCGTTTTCTAGAACAACCCTTCCCTGCTCCATGGTCTTTAGTTTTTCATTTGAATCTGCGTACATTGCCATTGGGAGCATCATTGAAATCCCAACAACAAACAGGCTTAGTCCTGAATTATTCATACAGCGACCTCGTTTCGTCTCTAGTTTACCTTCTTTGGTATGATAGAACCATACCCTACAGCACTTTTTAGGTCAAGTCAAGTCAACGGCGAGGTTATACGGGGCCTTTCGCCCTTCTGCTAGCAAAAACGTTTTGCTCGACTTTTTTGTTTTTTCGCGTCATTACTGGTGAAAAAGCACGAACAGTTCTATAATCTTTATAAGAAGGGGCTGTCAAATTTCTTGGTTTTTTGGTAGCCCCTTCTTGCATTTCTCCAGCTCATGTGCAATAATACAGCCTAATAACAGGAGATACAAAATGACAAAAGGCCCACGGATGCCACTCGAAGAAGCAGCTCGCTATGGTGAAATCAGCATGCATAAGCTCAACAGGTATGTGGAAAAGGGCTGGCTTGTCCCAGAGGGCTTGCTTCAGTTTGTCTACTACAGAGATGTGCTTAGGGCCGCGAACATAGCCCAAGAAGATTTCAGCAGAAACGCTGGGAAAGCTAATCCTAACTACGGGAAAAACAAGGAAAAGATAGCGTGACCGAGCAGGAACTTTACGAGGCATACCAACAAGCTTTAGAAGCCGAAAGCCTTGCGCACCGAGACACCCCCGAAACAATAGCAGTGCGAGAGGCGTTCTTCGCTTGGGTGAAGAGCACCCCCCAGTCCACCCAACAAGAAAAGGATTCCTAATGGCCACGGAGAAAGAAAGAACAGCAGCTCTCAAAACTCGAGAGTGCATACTTTATGTACGCGCATCTGAGGCCTTTGAGGAAGCATCAAAAGTTTTAGAAGCTGCAAGGCAGGCGTATAACTTGGCTAGTCAGGCAAACAAAAAAGCCGAGACTGCTTATCACGCGACCCCTGAGTTTAAGGTTCTGCAAGCACAGTGGGGCAACCGCTAACCAATTACCCAATGACCAGCTGTGCTACCATGAATCGTCATTGTCCAGCTCCTCTTAGAACGGCATCCTCATTAATAAAACTGTTAGCACACTCCTGCGCAATACTCTGCTTAAAACTTTGGCCATCACTACAGCCTTGACTGTCACAGTCTTAGGTGTAGAAGCTGCAAAGGCATCTTCCCCCAACAGTATAAATCTAGGCGGTGCTGGCAGCTTTGCAGTGCTCGCTAAAACATACGTAACTACGGGAGCTACCAGCACAATAAATGGAGACATTGGTTCTGGAGGCGCTACAACTACTGGTGCTGGTAGCACTCACAAGGGCAGCATCTACGCTGGAGCCGCGATAACTGCTGGTGCTAGTAATAACATAGACGGCAATCTATATGCAATGGCCGCCATTACTTTGGGAGCTGGAAACGAAATCGCTGGGACTGTAAGAGCTAGTCAAGGCGTAATTAAAGACTCTTACTCTCAGGGGATGACGGCCATGGGCCGAGTAATCTCCGAGGCTATGGAAGTCCCTGCCGAGACGATAGCCACAGCGTTGGCTGGTCGAACACTAGTTGCTGGTGCCTACACTGCTGCAAGCGGTGGGTTCTTGACCCTAGCTGGTAACCTTACGTTGGACGCCCGAGGTAATTCAAACGCAGTATTTATAATTAAAAGCCCTACCTATATATCTACAGCTGCTGGCAGTTCTGTGACGCTAATCAATGGAGCTAAGGCTAGCAACGTTTTTTGGATTACTGGTCAATACATGTCCATGGGCGCTGATGCCAGAATATCGGGAAACATCCTAGCCAATGGGTACGTAACTGTGGGAGCAGGTGCAAGTGTGAAAGGCCGAGTCTTCTCTAAAACTAGCTACGTACTTTTCGGGACCAGCGGTCCAAGTTCTTCTTTTGGTCTAGTAGGTATTGGAACTGGGGCAACACCTGCGCCTACACCTTCACCAACACCAACACCAACACCAGCGCCACCAGTGCCATCCCCAACCCCTGTTCCTACGCCTAGCGCATCCCCAACACCTGCGCCTACATCTACACCTACGCCACAACCCTCGACACCTGCCCCTGCCCCTAGCCCTACACCTAGCGCGCCTCCAATTCCAACGCAACCTCCGACCCCTTCACCAATTCCTGCTCCTACACCTACGCCTCCCCCCGCTACATACCCTGAGCCCTCCACTCCACCTGGACTCCCAGCCAAACCTGCCCCTGTTCCTGCCCCTGTTCCATCTACTCCTCCTGGACTTGGTGCACTTCCTGCACCTGCACCTGCACCTGCACCTGCACCTGCACCTGCACCTGCACCTGCACCTGTGGCCCCTCCGCTAAGTGAGCCTGTTCCTGCCCCGTTGACAGACCTTGTGCAGACGAATCAAATCTGCACACCATGGGTTGAAATTCTGTCGTCAGTCAAGGCTACAAACTTGCACGCTGATTCAGTAATCGGTAAGGGAAGATTCCAGTACTACTTAAACGGTTTTGAGGTAGCTAGAACTGGACTCTACGGATACCTTAAGCACGTAGTGGACTCTTTCCGAATTGAGTATGGCTACAACACTGTTCAGGTCTATTCAACATTAGAGTCTGGTCAGGTAGTTTTAGTGCACCAAGACATTTTCTACCAAGCAGTTTTCGCTGAGTTGGTAACAGTATTTGGGCTCTCGAATGGCAGTCACTCGCACGACTAGAGTCTGTTTACAATCTATAGAGGAGCTGGCGAATGACTCACATACACATCCCCTCCGCCAAAAAGCCTCGTCCCAGCGTTATCTTTTTCTTTGAGATTTGGCTAGTGATTGCCCTTGAGTGCATTTATATTTTTGTAATGGGCTACAGCCTTGGTAACCGAATGGTTCCAAGAGAGACCCCACGTAGTGCCAACCAGCCAATATTTTTATCCACTTGGATAAACTCCCTAGGCGGATGGCTAGTGCACAAAGCAGCTTGCATCCTGCACGGCTCAAGATTCCCCGCATCCTCAAAACTTCTTGGAGCATTCACAACAAAAACTTGGGTAATTAGGTACAGATACGTATAAGATAGAATAAAGATTTAAAGGAGCTAGGCGCATGATGAATAATCAAGACTTAAAAGACATCTACGACGCTGGCGTTATTGCAGAGCGTGAGCGCATACTTGGCCTAATACGAAAGTCAGCTGCCGACAGGAGCATTTTCGAAGCTTTGGCTTACCCTTACCTTGCAGGCGAGCTAGAAGAAATGATTCTGGAAGGGCAAGATGACTGAGCGGGGTTACTCATACTCTGCACCTAATTACTATTTATGTCAAAACTATACCATTTTTGGGATAGTTGTGGCATCCGTAAAAACATAAAAACTAGCATCCGTAAAAGCATGGAAGTGAGGACAAAATGACTGAAGAAGATAGAGACCTCTCTTGGAGTTTGGGCGACGATTCCGACTGCGACACTTGCGGTGGCTCATGGAACGAAGCTCAGTTTATGCCAGACTTCCACGATGACAACAAGTGGGAGTTTAGGTACGGAGTAGGTTGCTACGGCGGTATAAGCGTTTCTTACGACACAGAAAACCGTGAGCAGGAGCTAAATTTAATCTTTGAACAATTGTCTGATTTTCCAGGTTGGAGCAAAGAAGATGAAGCCAATGTACGCAACATAATTATGGAGTGTGAGAGATGACTGGGCAAGAGGATTACCTAAGCTCACATGACCCAGACGAGCTACAAGCAGAGCAAGAGTTCCTTGATAATCATTGGGTCAATGACATGCTTGATGCCCCGCACGCTTTGATTGCGGTTATTGAGACTAAAATCTCTAGGGCACTGCTTGGGGAACGAAGGAGAGTTATCCAAGTTCTAACAGAAAACTGCAGTGACTACCACACAGCGTTAATGGGTTGTGAGTGTTCAGTGCAGATTGAACTTATAAGCTAAAACGCAAATAATCATTTTTAACTATAAGGAGAGAAATGAGCTTCCTATATATAGGACTAGACGGAGAAATGTCCTCCAGTGAGCTGGCTGAAGGCGGGAAGCTAATTCAGATTGGCCTATCCACCGAGGACGGGTACCAACTCTCTATGAAGATAAATCCAGGTGAGTGCCAGTGGTCAGAGCGCGCCTTTGAGGTTCACGGCATAACACTAGAGTCTTTACAAAGTGCGCCTCTGCCAGATGAGGTTGACAGTCAAGTTTACGATTGGTTGATTGCAATAGGAGTAGATACTAACAGCAGGGGTAAAACTATCCCTGTCGGGTTTAACGTTGGCGCATTTGACATGCCCTTTGTGAAGGACTCCCTGCCTAAAACCTACTCACTCTTCTCAAGAAGAACTGTTGACCTGAACGCGCTTTGTTTTGCGTTGGACTACAAGGAAGAAAACGGGATGCCAGTCAAGGCAGAAACCTGGAAAAAGAAAGCAAAAGAGTATGCTATTAAGAAGATAGGCACAGAGAATCAGCATGACGCTGGCTGGGACTCACTAATGCATATTTATTGTTTCGAATTTTTGAAAGGTGCAATGCGATGATTAAGTTTAGAAGCTACAAGCACTCTGGCACGATAGGTGCTGAGTATGTGTTCGGCATCAACCTGTATGACATGAAGACCCAACCAACTCTGGACATCATTATTGGCAAGAGAGTGTTCGTATTTTTCTGTGACAGGAAGACCAGATGATAATCACAACTGAGTCAGGCAGTGTTTATGACCTCAGCAACGGATTCTGCATACGCAATGGGCAGTTCGAATTCAAGTATTGGTACAAGTATTGTTTTGATTATGAGGAGGGCAGCCCTACTTCTGAGATTCCACAGCCGTACAAGGACGAGGATTCTGGCAGGATGCTCCCAATTCAGGTCGGGAAGCGCATGTACATAGGCGGCAAAGACGGCTGGATAATCTCCACCGAGATAGCGTCTATAGAGGAGGTACAGTAATGGGAGACTTTATGAGAGAGATATTTGGAAGCGGCTGGGCATACCTGCTAGCTATTGCTGGACTAGTAGTCTGGCGGGCTGGGTATAAGTTTTGGCGCAAGTAAGCTAGACTTCTATTATGCGTGACCTTAGGCCAGAAAACGCTCCCACAATAAAACAGCTTGGCGGGAGTGTGATTGACCTGCTCAGGAACGTTGAGCGCAACCGCCCCAACTGGTCGGCTTTCAACCCGTCTATCGGGTATCAAAACAAGAAGGGCATGGCAATAGCCATTCGCTCTAGCAACTTTATAATCAACAGCGCCAAGTCTTATCAGCTTTTAGAAGGCAACTCTTTCAAGTCTCAAGTTTGGTTTTCAGAGCTAGACAACAATCTAAAGCTACGAAACCTCCGCAAGATTGACTTCGACGGCCTAGAGTCTGAGTTTCCTTGCGGCTTTGAGGACCCAAAGTTATTCTGGCGTGATAGCTCTTGGAACTTTACTTGTGTTGTTACCGAGGGCGACCATCCTGGAGTTGCTCGCACTGCTGTTGCAAAGCTAGATTCTAAAGCAGTCAAAGTTATTGACTTCGTGCAGCATTCAGGACCAGAGCCAATGCGTCCAGAAAAGAACTGGATGGTTCCTTATCAACATAACCCTCACTTTGATTTTGTCTACGGCCCTAACGCAACCATAAAAAACAATCGCTTGACTAGCTACATGACAGACAAGCCAGAGCTTTCGATGCTTAGAGGCAGTACCAACCTCCACTTGCTTGGCAACAACACCTACTTAGCAGTCCTGCATAAAAAGTACAGCCAAGTTGCCAGAGGGGTAGACTCAACTACTTTTGGGACAGTTCAAACTCAGGATATGCACTATTTTCATTACTTTGCTCAGTACGACTTTAAAGGCAACATTATTGGATTGTCTAAAGCGTTTCAGTTCTACAAGCCAGGAGTTGAGTTTGCGGCTGGTTTGATTATGCGGGACAAGGACTTCCTAATATCTTTTGGACGTGAAGACGTTTCTAGCCACATCGCGATACTTCCAGTTAAGACCGTTCTCGAATCACTACAGCCCGTTACATACTAAACTGTGTAAATGACACTCAAACCTTTGACAGGCTCGCTAGCCCAAGAAGACACCAGTACCAGTACTTGGACTGATGACGGGGACCACGAGCGCAACTCGCACTACGCTCCCGCGGATGAGGCGATGGAATCATTAGTAAATGGACTACCAATCATGGCGCTTTGCGGAAAGTTTTGGGTTGCTCATCGTAACCCAGACAATTATCCAATCTGTCCCACATGCAAAGAAATCTACGAGGGCTTAAATCATTAATGAATCTACTGAAACTTGGACCGACGACAGCGAGCAGACAGAGACTCTAGACAAGCTTTGGGAGACTCAGTTTGAGCGTTGTGATGCATGTCCTCAGAGTGCCTACTTTGCAGTGACTCTCGCTACTGGCAAGCTCCACTTTTGCCGACACCACTTCTTGGCAAACAAAGAAGCCCTCTACGAAATCGCAGAAGACATTCTTGATGAGTCAGCTATGTTGCTATCTAAGTAGCTTTTAGTCTAAGTTAGCCCGTATTGTTTTTCCCGTTGGGGCCTGCTTCCCTTGAGGTCTTGACTTCTCTGCCACGCTCATAGAAGCGCTAATTCCTTTTATTCTTCCAGAAGCTGCTTCTCCTGCAGTTTTTGTATTCGTTGCAGTCAACTTGACTGGTACCTTTTTTATAAGGTTTATCTCGAAAACAGTCGGATTGACTCCGTTTATAGAAGCACTTAAATGGGGGACAACGGTGAACTCCCCGTCTTGCCAAATCACCTGAGGGTCTTCAGTCAAAGCTTTGCAGTAACCGTTCGCCATACAGTCTTCTATGTGGCGAACTAGCAAAGTCAGATTGTCTGGTTTGTGCGAGTAGCCACACGAAGATATGCATTTCATGTGTCCAGTTTACCTTGGTCTTTAATTTCCTTATCGGACAGGCGAATCTTCTTTTTGTAGTGAACTCGCTTAACTCTGACCATATGGAACGACCGCCACTCCCACGTGCCCTTTTTTCCGCCGTAGCAATCAATCCATTCAACATCGATAGCTGGATTGTAAACGTGCCTTAAAAACTTGAACCGACCGCGTTCGCCAGTTATAGAAATCTCTGTCCCCTTTTCAACGTGACGCCCGTTGATAACAACTTTGTCTTTTATAATCCAGTGCGCAGCGGGGTTATCTGCTTTTATATCTGTTTTTTTCTTACGAGCCATCGTCTCCCTTTCGCCGATACATTCTATTATACACACTTCCCTGCAGAAGTCAACTCTGCCTTATTACTTTATACTAGTATGATGCCCACTACGCCAGATACTAATGTCTCTAAGCCCTCTAAGGCTCAGGTAAACGCGTTTCGCTCAGACATGTTTGGGCGTACAAAAGTGTCTTCAGCTTTTACCTTATTTGATTCTGTGCACAATTACCAGGATAACGGGTACTACAGCGACCAGCTAGCGAATAACGCAACAGTAACCTTCAATGCCGATGAAAGCACAGCGTACCTAAACGTAACCACTGAGAACGGCTCAGAAGTTTCCCGAGAAAGCAACAGGGTCTTTCCTTATCAAGCTGGTAAGTCTATTCAGTCAATGTCAACATTTGGTTTTGCTTCTCCTCAGACTGGCTTGCGCCAACGAGTGGGGCACTTTACAAGGTCAAAAGGCTTTTTCTTAGAGCTAGATGACAACATTCTTTATTTAGTGAAGCGCTCCAACAGCACTGGAGCTCCAGTAGACATTAGGGTTCCACAATCTCAGTGGAACGTTGACAGGCTTGATGGCACTGGCCCAAGCGATGTTGCTCTCGACCTAGCAGCAATTCAGATACTCTTCATCGAGCTTGAGTGGTTTGGTATCGGCGCGGCCAGAATTGGCTTTGTAATTGACGGGTACTTTGTTATTGCTCACCAGTTCAATCACTCTAACTACCTTGAGACTTCGTACATGTCTGGCGGGCCTATGCCGCTTCGTTTCGAGCTCACAAACAAGCAAACAACTGCCACCGTTAGCTCTTTCAAGCAGATTGCTTCTTCTGTAATTCTCAACGGTGGAACTCTAACTGGCACAGACATTTGGACTGCCTCAAGGGGCGCAACCGAAGTAGGCACAGAGTATTACCCCCTCGTGGCCGTTCGCATGAAAGAGGGCAGAAGCGACGGAGCTGTCGTAATCCCAGAGCTACTATCTATTTTCCCCCTGACCGATAACGATTTTGAGTGGGCACTTATTCTCAATCCTTCTTCAGTAACGGGAGGTACTTGGGAGACGTCCGAGGAAAAAGGCAACGTCGAGTACAACGTGACCGCCACCGCCACGGCTGGCGGGAGGAAGCTTCTCGAAGGCTTTTTCGGTGCCAACAACCAAACTTCAGTGCCAATCAACTACGGCGACATCACAAACCTAAACCTGCAATTTGGCAGGTCCAATGCGGTTCCGCCTGTGAGTGACGTAATGGTCCTTGCAGCAAAGGCCACTTCTTATTCAGAAGGCACCCTAAAGTCCGCTTTCACTTGGTACGACCTAACTTAGGAGATTCCCAGTGAAAGTAGTTATTCAACCTAGAGATACAGGTGGCGGTGAGCAAGGACCTACTGGTCCTACGGGAGCAGCTTCCACTGTTCCAGGTCCCACGGGCCCAACTGGTCCTGAAGTTACTGGGCCAACAGGACCTTCAGGTATTGATGTTGTAAAAGGCACTGCCACGTTAGATTTTGGCACTGGAAGTTTAACAACAGAAACAGTTCTAACGGGTTTGGTTAGCGTATCAACGAGTTCAGTAATAATCACGACCCTAAAGATTGTAGCTACACCAGAACACAGAATAGATGACTTGCTGATTGACCCCATAAGGCTGGCAGTTAAAGATTTGGTAGCAGGCGTAGGGTTCACGATTTATGGCGAGATGGATAATGCACGAGCAAACGGCACATACGAAATTGATTGGTTAATAACCTAATAAAAAAAGGAGTTAAAAATGGCAGTAGAAATCAAAAGCGGTCAAAGTTCTGACCTCTTAAGCGTAGACAGTGTAAGCAAGGCAATCAGAGTTACTAATTACGACAGCGATGGCGTAGAACGTCCGTTTTACCCGAGACCCGATGCAATCGAAACCTCCCCTGTAACTGCAGTAAATACAGACGTTATAGCCTCTCTAGAAGTGTCAGATTACAAGTGGGTATCTTTACAAATAGCGGGGACCTTCGTTGGGACTATAGCTTTTGAAGGGTCTAATGACAATGGAACATTTTATCAAACCGTAGTCCAAAACCCAGCAGCACTACTTGACCCCTACACTACGACGTTAACTGGGCCTGGACTTGTTAAGATTCCTATCCTTTTTAAGTATCTTAGGGTTCGAGTTACAGAATACGTTTCTGGGACTGTGACAGGGACTGCTCTTGGATATAAAGTCACCAACGACTCAGGGCAAATTAGCTCAACTGGAATTGTTGATGGAACCCTAGCTGTAACCAACTTTCCACCTTCGTACCCTGTAACGGGTACTGTGGGCCTAGGAGCTGGCACCGAGGCAATAGGTTCGGTCAAGTTCTTGCCAGCAAACGAGGCATCCCCTATTTACCTAAAAGTAATATCAGGCGTAGGAGTAAACTCAACGCTGGTCAAGTCGGGGGCGAGCAACCTCAGCATTTTGCACATTGTAAACGGCGCAGCAACACAGAGATTTTTCAAGCTATACAATCAAGCAACAGCCCCTACTGTCGGGACTGACGTGCCTATGATTACCATAACTTTGGCACCAAACTCTGCAAGCAACTTTACGTTGCCCTCTTTGATTGGGATTGACTTTAGTGAAGGCCTAGCTTTTGCTATTTTGCTCGGAGTTCAAGACAACAGCACAACGCCGTTCACTGTATCAGGTGAAGTGACTGCGATGCTTGCGTACACATAACAAATCAACAGAGTAGAGTAGGGACACAACAATTAAAGTAAATATTCAACCTAGGGGAGGCTCCTCAGGCAGTGGTTCAAGAGGCCCAACGGGGCCAGCTGGTCCAAGTGGTGAAGCTGGCAATGATGGTACACTTAGCGACGCGTTCATAATTAACCAAGGGTCTACTTTGATTCAAAATCAAAAGATATTCTCCAACTTTAGAAGAGAGTCCCAATGACCCCCATTGAAGATGCTATAAACAACTTAACAACCCAAACCACAGCGCTTCTTGATTCTGTCAACTTTTCAAAAGACAGTCTTCAGTCAGACATAACTGCCGCCATTGTGGTCTCCGAGAATGCATCTCAGATTCCTTTAATTACAATTGCGATTAGTATTATCAACACGCAGGCAACTTTTATCGAATACATTAGTGGAGTTTAGTAATGACTATTGAGTCAGCAGTCGCAGACCTAACCACAGCCACCAATACCCTTACAAGTGCTGTTGCTACCCAGCAGACTTCAGTTTCGGCAGCAGTCAGTCAGTTTGCTGATGTAATAGCCATTGTTACTACAGAACTCAACAACGTAGACAACACAGCCGACACAGACAAGCCAAGTGGCACAGAGACGATATCTGCTCTACTCCTAAAGCAAGACTTGCTTATTTCTGGCGTAAACTTCAGCACTGTA
>Ga0222646_100183_pt1 | contig 20287 bp, 19 predicted proteins | sample AntAcemetagen293_FD_179819 | JGI IMG/M metagenome (GOLD analysis project Ga0222646, IMG submission 179819) | Saline water microbial communities from Ace Lake, Antarctica - #293 | ecosystem: Environmental > Aquatic > Non-marine Saline and Alkaline > Saline | place: Antarctica: Ace Lake | collected... | reverse complement strand
AAGACGGTGCGAATGTCCAAGCACTATGCGAAACAAGAGATGTTCTTTGCCTACGCATTGGTGTCACGGACTCAACCTCAGGACTGGTTGAAATCAAAGATGTTGCAGATCTAAAGCTTGAAGACACTCGAACCAGCTGGCCAGGTGTGATGGCTGAGTTGTTTAGGTAAAACTGCTAGCTACTTAGAACTTAATCCCTTTATGGCTCTCGCTAGGTAACCGGAAAGAACCAAGGACACAACCGGATACAACATCGCATAGGTCAGCGTGATTTGATCGGACAGCACCCCAACAACAGTTGGCCCCACAAAGTAAGCACCAATCGAAATCACGCCAATTCTTGCAATGCCAACCGAAGGGGCAACGCCCTTGAGGTTGGCAGCACCAAGAATAAATGCCGGAAAAATAGGGCCAATTGCAATTCCTGCAAAGAAGAACCCGGTGTTCACAAGAATGATCCCCAGAAGTGGGAAATCACTGGAGAGCCAGATACCAGAGAGCATTAAGACACCCCATAGCCCACCACCAACAACCCCCAAGAACCGAACCACTTGATAGGGCCCAAATCTCTCCAACCACCTATCTCCTAGGAACCTGGAAAGAATCATGGCAAGTGCAAAGGTTGCAAATGCAGATGCGTAGTAGCCGATCTCAACACCCATTTCATCGCGCAGCAACAACGCTGCCCAGTCAGCCGCAGCACCCTCGGCAATAAAGGTTCCAGTGGCGCCAATGCCAAGGATCCAAAGCGGCCAGGCCGCTTTGCCAAACCATGGCATTGAGCTCTCGGCGTCTGGCTCTCCAAAGTGGTTATCAAGATCAGGTGCAAGTAAATATCTAGAGGTGACAAGAAAAACAATTAGCCCAACACCCGCCACCCATAACAGGTTGTCCCTGGGGGGAATATAAAAAGCAAGCCCAGCACCCAACAAGGTGGTTGCAAGTGTTCCAACGCTCCACATTCCATGAAACGAGGTTATGTAGCGCTTCTTTAGATGATTCTCAATGGCGACAGCCTGCGCATTACCTGCAACATCAAGCGCGGCATAACCAAAGCCCATAAAGAACAGCCCCGCCACCAAAACCAGCGGCGTAATACTCAACCCCATGATCGCAACTCCAACCGGGACCACAATCTGAGCCACAAAAAACACCGGTCTTGAACCAAACCTGTGGATTGCTCTACCAGAAAGCTGAGCCCCTAGAACTGCCCCAATGGAGCTTGCAATCAACACCAAACCAAACTGAGTGTCAGATAACTCATTGGCTGTTTTTATCTCCGGGATTCTAGGAACCCAAGCCATAGACACAACACCCATAACAAAGAACTGCAACCAAAGTGCATTGCGTGCTTTGGTTGCGAGGAGTTTGGTCACAGGTGCAAGATTAGTGGCTGCGCGGATGATTGCATCTATTGGCGAGTTTGGTCTTCACTTGGCTGTCGCCCAACCAGAGAGTAAATGTTTCAGTTGTTCGAGCGGCCATTCATGGTGGCAAAACTGCTGATCTGCAGTTAAGGTCAACCATCTCTAGATGTCCTATGTTTCGAAAAAGTAATTCTTGATGTTAGGCAAGAGATTAGAAGACTATTTACCCCTTGCCCGAAACCCTGATGAGATCAAGATATCAGGCAATTAGTCGCCTTGTGTGCAACTTATGTGCAATAGAGGGGTCGAATCTCAACTCTTGGAAGCCAAGAGAGAGCCAAGCCATCCCTCGAAACTGCTTAGAGGAATAACTTTAAACCCCAGATTGACCGATTTATCTACCAAACGTTGGTCTCCAGAAACGAAAAATCGTTGCCCAAACTCCGCTGATACTGCCAAAAGAGCATCAGATGCGTTCTTTAGGGTTCGCTTTTGATTTCCCATAAGTTCTTCGAATGCCAAATTCGAATCATCAGAGCCAAGTTTTGCTTGACCAAGTCGGCTTACCCCGAGCACAAAACCCTCGGTAGGAACGTCCTTCTCTTGAAGCTGCGCCCGTAATCCATTGATTTCAGTAAATTTAACTGGCTTTGTCGTTCGCATCGCCTCATTTTGGTCTATTTGAACGTGAGTTCTAACTATTTCAATGCATCCATGCGCCTCGCCGAAAACGAGTAAGTCTTGTAGACGTGAGTTCACTAGAACTTCATCCCAGACCATCGAATCAAACAACAAAACTAGTGGGGTGCAACTAGCGCCTGAGGCATCGAAGTCTTTCAATTGATCCACCGACCATGACTCAACCAATAAATCAAGCCCATCCCCTAGCCCTAGCCCTAAACTTATGTTCAAGATACAGGGGGTTCTTATGGCGCGCACAAACATGGGTACACAGCGCACTGCGACCAGGCGAAATCAGCAAGCTGAAGAGGTTTCGAACTTCGTCTTGAAGTCCGTGTTGGAAAACCTTGAAAACGATGGCTTGATTCAAGAACATTGGGTCTTGGAGCAGCAAGTTCTCTTTGCAAGTGATATCAGCCGCGATAAATGGGACCATCGAGCGCAGATCCAAAAATCTCAGAATTCTCCAAAATTTGAAGTTTGGGCACAGACTACTTGCTATAAGGGGCATGACACAGGCATTACCGAGTCAAATAAGACATATGAAGTTCGCGAGACTCTCAGCGAAGCACTGTGCCTAAGAGCTAGGCACGAGAAATCGAACCAAGTTCGACTTGTGCACATCACTTACGGGAATCCCGACTATGTGTACAGCTGGTTTAGGCCCCTCAAAAACTCGATTTTTGACTTGTCTATTTACATGCATTCCGACTCCTCGGACATTTTTGACCTAATCGAAGATGCCATCGGGAATTGCAAAACTGAAGTTGAAATGAACGCCAGCCTTCAAAATCACCTGAAAGAGAAGTCAGTTCTTGGCGTTCTCTTGCAAAGCGCGGTCGCTAGTCTCAGGAATTGGCTATCGGAATCCGAAATCAAGGTATCAACCAGTTCTGCTCTTCAATCCTCTTTACTTGCTAGAAATCTGGAACAGATTTCGGATATCGAAGACCTTCTGAGCAATGCGCAGGGGGCGAACATAAAGAAGTCCATCGTGGATTGCATTCTGAGCAATGGTGTTGAGACATTCGATCCCGCTGTTATGAACGCAGCGCAAGGAATAATGATCAAGAAGCCGTTTCTCAAAACCGCAAAAGAGCAAATTCAAGATTGGGACAAGTTTGTCGATGACCTTGCCGAGTTAATTGATAACAACTCCCCTTTTTCTGTGAATTTGAAGAATCTGTGGCAGGTCGAAAGCCAGTCGCTCAAGGAGAGTGCACGGCGAATCCTAATAAAGCTTCACAGCGATGATGATGTGGATTACGTTCAAGACGTAGGCGTTTTAGGCGTCTCTGAACATAACTTGTATGGCGGCAATCATTCAGACCGGCAAGCCGATGAAATTATCAAAATTCTTGCTGGCAGATTAGTAGCCGCAAAAATAAGCGGAAATACGCTTCTCGAAGCCATTGAATCACGTGGGAAGGACATCCTGCGATCGCAACTGTATTTTGAGGCTAGAAATGGAACTGCTAGTACCTCAAGCTTTGATTTCATCGTCCAGCATTTGGAATCAAAGAAATTCAAAGTCACTTCACCAAAAGAAAGTGATATGTCTCTTGTTGGATATCACTCGGAGATCACAAACCAAACCGTGAGGCCATACACAAATTTCAAAATTGTGAAAAATCAAGTCGGTGAAACTCTATGTCTCCTCAAAGCCAAGTTTTTTAGTGCAGCCGAATTTGATAGGCGATGTAAAGAAGAAGGTTTTGTGGCACTTAGCCTTCAAAATCGCTGGGATGGCAAGGCTTTTGAAAAACGTTTCGACATCCCGATAATAATGTGCGTAGATATGCCAGAAGGGCTGACTCCTCCTGCGCTCTCAGTCAGGAAACTGTTAGCCATGGGCTGGGAAGTCGTTTTTGGAGTCGACTCGCTTTTAGAAAAATTGAAGGCCTAATACCTTGGATGGTCAGGCGTTTCGAGTCCTATGTTCGATAGTTGCCCCAGAAGTAGGTCGTTGGCTGTCGCATGACAGTGAGGTTTCTCAATCTACTTGGTTCGGCGAACTCAAAAACGGCAAGGCAGTCGAATTCACAACCTTGTGCGCAATCATTGCTTATGCGAGAGAGCGGTGTAAAAACTTAGCCTTCGATAGCTTGCTTGAGCAATATCCAGAATTTATGTATTTGCGAAATCAAATACCCCTGACTCATGGCGCCAAAGCGGGACACTCCGCTTCAGATGATTTCCCAATTAAAGACAGATACCTTGCTGCCTTCACTCCTAAGGCCAGATTTTCAAAAGGAACTCAAGAATTCAATGTCTTCCGAGAAGGTCTCCCTCACCTGGAACTATTGGCCTTTATTGAAGGCCAGGAAATCAATAGATCCAGAGCCGACCTTTTGGTCGTGCCGGGTGAATTCGTTTCGCGACTTGATGGTGATGTGATGCACATCGAATGGCATTTGGGAACGTTCTCATTTGTTTGCGATCTCCGCGCTATCGATGGAATTACCCCGAGGATTATTGACTACAAGAAGGCGGGCGAAGTACCTCAACTAGGTGCATTAGTTGAGTGTTCTGTATACAAGACTGCAGGTCAACTTGAAGAGCAGATTTCTGAATATTTGAAAATGTTCTATGTCCGAGATAGAGGCAAAATAGCGTACGCCCATCTCGGACCAAGCCCTCGTCACAATTTAGGTTGCGATTTTAAATTGGAAGCTCTACGCGATTCGGATGCGCCACATAGCAGCGGAGCCATGAAAACTTTCTTTGCGTGGCTCGATCTGGCACTTACTTAAAGTTTAAAATCGCCGAAAACAGCTTCGCGCCGAAAACGGGAGGAACAGCATTTCCAATTTGGCGAGATTGAGAAGTCTTTACCCCCTGAAAATCGAACCAATCTGGGAAGGATTGTAGGCGTGCCTGTTCACGCATAGTCAGGTACCTGGAGCCGCTAACGAGTTTCCTGGCACTTCGAGTTGTCTTTAGCAATGGAGACTCCGCCCAATTTGGCAAAATTTGCATGAATTCCTGAAACTCGTTTTTTGGTGCAATCTGAGTGCGAGGTTCGTCAACTCGATGTTCTGGAATGAATGAAGAAGTTGCTGGATTCTCGCAAATGGCAAATTCATCACCTCGGACTCGCAATGTAAAAGCAGGCTGGTCGTCAGCAATTCTGTTTCGTGGACCTCTCATTTGAGAATTTGCTCGATGGGCAAAATATTGCCCATAGGAAATGTTTAGGTCCGACAGTGCTTCATTGACAGCCAAGAGCTTTCTTTTGCCACCGAACAGGAGTCCTTCAGAAAGATCTCCATCCTTGGAGTGGGTCTCCTCAGGCCAAACAAACTGCTTGCCTGCCTTGTGTCCCACAAAAATTGCGCGACGACGCGATTGAGGAACTCCGTGTTGCGCCATGTTCACAACTTTGTACTCGAGTTGATACCCCACGTTTGAAAAGTCTTCCAAAATCTGCGACAAAATTTCACCAGAGCCAATGTTCAAGATTCCTTCAACATTTTCCATGACAACCCATTCTGGCTTGATGATGCTGACAATTCGTACGAAATGTTTGTATAACTTGTTTCTCGGATCATCTACAAATCTCGTGCCTCGTGCGAGCGAAAATCCCTGACAAGGTGGGCCGCCGATAACCACGTCCACTTTTGATTCGGATTTTGATGGTGTCCAATCTTCAATAGACAAATGGTGATTGTATTTGGACATCGGGAAATTCTTTGAAAAAGTTTTGACCGAGTCTGCATCGAAATCTACGCTGCCCAAGGGATTCCCCCCTGCCAAGAGAAATCCAAGACTTAGGCCACCGGCGCCAGCAAATAGATCTAATGACCTAGGCGCACTTTTATTGGGCACATAAAGTTGAGACATCACTCTGAAATTTCGTATACGGACTGCACATAGCTGTCGATTTGAGACCACGTCGAGCTATGCGACTCCTCGCCGGCCAAAAGATAGCTATTCATCATTTCTCTAAGTTTCTCGAGTAAACCACCATCCGAAATCCACGCAATAGGTAGCGGCATTGAGGCAACAACGTGCTTTTTGAGCCGCATTCTTCCCTTCGATGACAGTGTTCCAATTGTAGGAGAGTGGGTCTCAAAGTGGGTCCTTGCATAACTACTGTTTAGAACAGCGAGCAACGCATAGTCATTTGAGTCGATAAAAAAAGCACCGTCGGCCACTAATTCTCCTTGGGCAGACAAGGCAAAATGAGGCTTGAGCGTTATGTCAGGGAAAACGATCTTTTCCTTAAGCATTTTGTCTTCGTACAGAAGTGGACGCTGCTCGTACCAATAATTTAACGACCTACCTTCCTGTCTATTTTCAAGAGCATTTCTAAATTGTTCAAGGTGATTAATAACTTTTTCACCCGGATTTGCCGAACCTTTGGGGACATTAATAATTTTCTTAGACGGCGCAGCACGCCTATTTGTTCGAATGTCGGTCGCAACCACCAATGGGTGCACACATGCTTCGTTGCTAATTGACTCAAATTTCTTATTCGAGTCATCAAAAACATAAGCCTCGGTTAGGCCGGTTCGTATGCCTGAGTAAATTTTGTACCCCATTGAGTGAAGCGTTGGATTTCGGTTTTCGGATTGCATCCCCCTTTGACCAGCGATAGTTACGATCCATTTCGCATCACTTGTTAGATTCACGTTGGCATGTTGGCGATTACCGTGAACAATCTCATCTACTTGAAATTTAGAATCCACAGCAGACAGATCTAGGTACTCAAGATCACACGTAAATCCAATCTTGCTAAAAACAAATATTCCGCTGTGAACGCTTACTTTTTCGAAAATCTTACGCTCGCCCAAATCGACAAGGCTCCTGAGATCAATTCCCGTGGAGAAGACTTTACGGAATTCTTTTGCGGTTTCTGTCTTAAAAAAGCTGTGTGGGCTTATGAAGCAAACTACGCCCTGCTCCTCAATAAGCTCAAAGGTGGCGGCGTAAAAGTACACATACAAATCTGCCGACTTACCGCACCAAGACCTAAGCCCCGATAGCGAGTCGCGCACTTCTTCAGAAATTGTGCTGAATTTTACGTAGGGTGGGTTTCCCAAAACGCAATCAAACCGAGTGGAACCCGTTGACTTAAAGTCATTGAAGAAGTCAAAAAAGTTGATTTGTAAGGCATGTAAACGCCCTGAACCAAAGTAATCCTGAATGTTTAGGCCTATTTGAGACAGACGGCTTTCAAGCCTTTTCAAAAAAAGCTCATAGCCTTCCGGGTCCACTTCAAGTGCAGTTAGCTTAGGTAGATCACTGTATGTTGGGTTGGGCAGGTGCCGGACGTACTCGTCAATCAGAGCTAAAGCAAAAGCGCCAGTGCCAACACAAGGATCAAGCCAAGAAATATCTAATTGTTCGATATGGCTAAGGAAGCGTAAACACTCACCCACCATTGCTGTTGCAATTGCTTCAGGAGTTTCGACGGCACCTACAGACTTAACCAACTGGAGACGCTCATAATGCGCGCGACTCAGCTCATCTAATTGATTTCCTGAGTGGTTGCGAAACGTTTCTGATAACACATAACCACTCTAACTTGAGGTTGTGACATTTTTCGCGTCGGCGCTCCAAGCTCAGTGGCAATTGGCAAAAGGGCCACCTAGTGGTCATCAGGACCGCCAGGTGGCCCTTTCTGCATCAGAAGCGCCAGTTCTTACTAGGTTCAACTCCGAGTTGCTCGGGTGGAACCGAGAGGTCCCCAGGGACCTGGGTGTCTGAATCTGGGAATGGGTACTGTTTCATGAAGTAAGTCATCCCACCCTTGTCGTCTCCTTGCCACCATTTCCATCGAATCAGATTTGCCATGCGAGAATCACCTATCCTTTCCAAATCCGACTATTTGACCCATAGAAGTACTGAAAGGTGATCTTTCATACTCTGGATCTCAATGGTCGCCCCGTCAGCGAAGATATCGCTAGGGAATGTGAAATCGTTAATTTCCGAACCCGTAGCCATGACTTATCGAATATGAACAGCTAGCTGAAGCACGAATGAATCCCAGTTATCGCCGCGTACGTCCGGCAAAATTGCTTTAATTTTGTCCAATTTGATTCCTTATGTTTTGGTATCGGCCGTACCGCTTGCACCAAACCATAGTTTTGGGTGCAAGTCGGTACAGCCAATCAGATTCTTTTGAGATTTGTCGTTAGTGTCGTTCTTCACCGATGACTAGTGAGCCATTGGTAACTCTGTGCGCTGTGAACAAAACTTCGCGCGATATGTTCTTTGATGTGAGTAGGTCTTTGTATTTGGTCCACGACGCCCGTTGCCCAAGCAAGGTGCCTGTGTCATCGAGTTCTTTCTGCAAGAGACTCTTGCAGAATTCAAATGCCTCGGATGATCGAAGAAGTGCGGTCCACTCAAAATCCATTGATGAGCCCTCAATTTCATGGCGGAGTGGCGAGAGTCTACGAGTCATTCCGTATGAGTGGTCCAGAATCGGCACTCGAGTTTTTTCACATTTGAGCGCGAATTCGAGTCCTGATTTTTTGCGCGTGAGCTTCCACACGAGATCAACGTCACCACTTTTTGCTGAGACAGCCACGCATCTGCATCCATCTTGGTTGTGAAGGTGACAGGTGCTGTGAACCTAATTCAATCTAGACCTGAATGTTTTGCCTGATATCTGCCTGACTTCAGCTTCCTCAAAGAGCCGAAACTTCTTCTTGTTGCCATTCTTTCCCTTTCATTTTGTGCAACATACGTGCAACTAACGATGACCGGTCAAGGAAACGGCTGTCATAAGTTGTCCACCGAAAAGGCAGAAACCCGATTCGCCAAAAACGAACCGGGTTTCCTGAAAGCTGGCGCCCTCGGTAGGAATCGAACCTACGACGCAAGGATTAGAAGGCCTTTGCTCTATCCACTGAGCTACGAGGGCATGCTGTTAACCTACTTGCCTGCCACCGTGACTGTGAATTTAGAAGGCTCTTGCCCATCTAATGTTTCTAGAGACTAAGAATGACCATCGACGTTATTCAACGTCACCATCGTTGCCTCGTTTTATGAAATAGCCACTGTCACTATCCGAGCTCTCACACATTGTTAGCTCTTCCCTGCTCAGGTAGGCAGGAAACCAAGATCCCGTGGTGTTGCCAGTTGGCCCATTGGTCTTGACATAGAGCAGGTTTGATTCCGGGCAGTACTGAATGTCTCCATCTATTGCCATTAGGCACTTCAGTTGCAGAGCTACTGCATCGTGGTAGTAGAGAACCTCAGCTTGTGACCTTGTGGTTACCCGCAACGAGTATGGAGAAATCAGCTCAACCTTTGCCTGATAGCGCTTTTTGTCTCTCATCACATTGCACTGCACATAGTGGGTAGTGGTATCCGGGTTGCTAGGCAGCCAGCCAGTTACTTAGCGCTGCCATTCTTGATGCTTTTGCTACGCTACTGCAGTCATAGGGCATTGCGTGCTTTGGTGGCGAGGAGTTTGGTCACAGGTGCAAGATTAGTGGCTCTCAATCAAGACGTGAATTTCCGCCCCCTACTGCTCCATGCGGCGCATGACCTGGTTGAAATCAAACTTGGGTGGCTTGCTGATTTCCTCGAAGTTCGCATCAATGAATTCTTCTTCGGTAAGCATCTTGCTGCCGATTCGAAGCTGCGCAATGAGTCCAGGTGATACATCTCCAAACAGTGCAGTGAAGACAACCGGATCGACAGCAGCTGCTAACCAGTTTTCATAATCTGCCGTCATTTTGATTTCCTGCCAGACACCGAAGAAAAACTGCTCTTGAACCTCGTCAAAACGCAATGACACCAGCCCTATTGGTGGAACAAGTCCTGCCCTATCTTGAATAATCCAGACAGTTGGCATAAGCGGAGCGCTCACCTGCCACTCGTCACCTGTCCACTGACAATTTGAGCAACCGATGTCAGGGCTATCTGGCTCAATGATGCACCCGCCGATAAAGACGTCCTTGCTCTCAAGAGCCTCTTTTGTTGGATAGCCATAAAGAATGGGCAGAAACTCCCAGCCACAAACTGGGCAGTTCTTGAGCTTCGTCTCGTTCATGTGGACTCCTTGTAATCGAGTTCAAGAATGATGACATGGGTGTGTGACGTTTTGAGACTTGCCCTCCGCAAAGCGCAACGAAATGGGACTGCTATTCCGCCAGGAGCTCGTCCACTGGGAGCGACCCAGCAATGGAATAGTCTCCTGCAGCACATAGCTTTTTGAGAAGGATGGCCCGCCACTCGTAGTATTCGGAGATCACAGAGTTCTTTGGGGCGTCAAAGTTAATTTCACCAGCACCAGTTATTCTGCTCATGTTCGCAAGCACGTAGTACTCATCTCTATAAAAAATTTCAGCTTCATCAGGCTCGACAAGATAACCATGCTCGCCAATTGCTTCAGCCGGCACGCCAGGGCGATGCTCTTCGTAAACATCTAGTTTGGAAAAGTTTTTAACCTGCAGATCGCTCTTTCGATCCATGAACCTCGCAATTTGCACTCTTATTTTCTCGTCCAACTCCGTTGCCGTGGGAATACCCTCTCTGGCCGCGTCGGTTGCAAGGAAAATCGTCTGCTGCGCAGCTGTCCAGCTTTCCCAACCAAGCACATTCTCATCATCCAAACTTTGTTCAAAATAACTCAAGGTGTCCTTCGGGTTCGCCTGAAAGATCCAACCTGTTCTGTCGGGCAGACCTAGATAAAAGTCGGCACCTGCTGCACCCGCGTCCAGGATTTGATAATGAAATGCTTTAACCTCTGTGGAATACAAGAAATCCGACATAAGGAACATATGCCTGCAATCACCACAGATTAGAACAGCATCCCCGCCCTGGCAGGGCATGAGCGCAATTTCTGGATGTTTCTCGTCTTCTTCCAGCTCTCCCCAAATTCCGTCAGTCCAAAGAGACGGGCTCGCGATGTCATCCTGTTGTGAGGCCAAGGCATATTCAAATGGCTGATCACCATTCTCATGATAAGAAGGGTGATTCCAGCCAGGCATGTTGAAGCGACGCTCTTGGTTCTTCCCGCAATTGGGGCATGCAAAACCACCACCCTTTGATAAAGGCTGTAAAGCCGATTCTTCGAATAAATTGCCGTCTGAGTCGATCGTGATTAGCACTTGCCTTCCCCTTTTCCTTCTCCGTCAAATACAAATGACGAGATGCAGCCACTCTCCATCACCCTACTCCTGCGAAAGCGCGTCTAGGATTTCCATCAGTCTCGGGTCCCCCGAGCCGTCAACTCGCTTCTTTCGCTCAACCTCATAGAAAATCTCTAAGATGCTGATTGCTCTAGCGACCTCTTGAGCTAAAGACTCGAGATCAAGAGGCGAGGATGCAAAAGTGAAGCCTTCATCGTCAGAAAGATCTCTATAACCGCTCTCCTCCCAGGTTGCCTTCACCTCATTCAGTGAACCTACTTCTGGCTCACCAGAAACATGGATGCTAAATGGCCTGGAACTGGTCCCGATCAGTGGATCGAGCCTGCCAACCAGAATGCTTGGTCGATCAGTAAATTGCCGGCGCTTATTTCTTGTTTCAAAGGTCGCAATTGTGACGCCGCAATTTTTGAGCTCGCTTGCCCTTTGAATAAGGGCGGCAATCACAGCTTCCCAGGGGTGAACCTCAAGTTGATGGCGATCTTTAGTGGTTGATATTTCTAGCTCTTGGCTTTTTCGTCTGAGTAGTTTCATGGGTTAGGCCCTCCTGTTCCTAGAAGTTTTGGCGTCTGGAAAATCAATATCTAAAGTGTTGGCTAACGTCTCAAGCATTAGAGCGGTGACGCGTTCAAGTTTTTGGAGTTCAACATTGTTTTCTCCCCACTCTGCTGAATCAATCAACCCCAGCACCTGCCTGGCCTCTGTTGTTTCACCAGCTAGAAACAGAGCTTCAGCAAGGCTTGCCCTTGCTGTTCTGACTGTGTAGTCATCGTCCAGCTTGATGGCCCTTTCAATGATGTCTCTAAAGATCTCAGCGGCAGCGATGAACATCCCGCTGTTCATTAGCTTTTCTGCGTGAACAGAGTCCACCATCCAGACATTTCCAAGCTCACCCGCCTGCTCGAAATAGGACCTGATTCTTGCCAGAATCTGCGTGACCTCTTCAACTGAATCCTCGGGCTCTGAATAATGCAAAGCATTTGCAAGATGGAACTCCGCCATCGCCGCCCTTGACCAATCCCCACCAACCTTGAACATACTCACAGCCAAACGCAGCGGTCTGATTGCCCTGAAGTATTGACCAGCGAGAACAAGGGTCCAGCCAAGGCGGTAGTTCATGTGTGTGATGCGTTCATCTTTTTCTAAGAACTCAAAGGTTCGAAGTGAGTCAGTGATGTGAGAGATGGCTTGGTCATAATCACCAAGCTCAATAAGAGCAGCAGCCATACGGTCTTTGGCCAGCGCAGCACCAAAAGCCTCCCCTGCAGTTTGATAGATGTTATAGGCACGAATGAAACACTCCAGGGCATTAGTTTGTTTTGCCTGTTGCCCAAAGATCTCACCGAGGCTCATGCTGTTCATTGCAGCCGAGACGTTTTCTTCTATTTCAACAAAGGTGTCTATTGCCAGTCGATAGGTCTCAATTGCTTCATCGTTTCGGGATAGAGCCCGATAAGAATCTCCAAGTGGTCCGGCAGCAAAAGCAATCACTCTCGAGTCGTTTATCTCTCTGCCAAGAGCCAGTGACTTTCCTAACGACTCAACTGCGTCTTCGAACTCCTTCAGCGCGTAATGGCAATAACCAAGGCTATAAAGAGCAGTTCCGGCATCGGAATTGCGATCCTGAGTGTTGTAGAGATCAAGAGCTGAACCATAGAGGTTCTTAGCTAGAGTCCAGTCTTCTTCCTTGACCCTTCTCTCACCTAGCTCCATTAGGGAATCAGCCCTGTCACTCAGATCATCAGAGCGTGATCGCTCCCAGAGTTCGTCCTCTGACATATCCTCGTGACTTGTCACTTCTTACCCCTGTCTACAAACCTTGGGCCCTCCAGCTTCGCCTGGATTTTCTTGCGAGCGAGGTAGCGCTCCTTTGGGTTTGAGGTTGCTCTAGGTGCGGGTGAAAAGAACTGCTTTGGGTTGACTCGATAGCTACTCATTTGAACCCCCAATTTCGATTGAAGCTAGATGGTAAGAGAGGGGGCTGACATTTTTGGTGGGCCAAAGATGAACTTAGATCAGAGGTCTAATTCTCTCCAGGCGATTTGAATGAAAGTGCATCAATCAGGTCCGCAATTGCAGCCGCTGTTGGCTCAAAGCCTGGGGCAGGTATACCAGCGGTCAAGAAGGTGTCTCTTCTTATTTCCAACATGATTGACTGCACCCGTGGATCTTTGCCATAAAAAGCAAGTGGAACATAGGTGCCAACAAAGGGTGAGTTTATGTCAATGTCGCCGAGCCCAGAAAAAGCATTCCTAGCTAAAGCAACCAAATTTTCTGAGGTGTGAAAATCATCAACCCCTAGACACAGTGCTGGTCTAGCCGATTCCTTATAAAGTTCGTAATCAGATGGCACAGCCGGGTATGAGTGCAAATCAATTATTACTACCTGACCAATTGCCTCCAGGCGCTCTTTCACGAGCGCCTGGAGTGCAGCTGAATACGGGTTGAAGTAGTGATCGATTATCTTCTGGGACTCAGCAATGGAAATGTCCCGCAGCGGTTTTTGATCACTAGTCATTGAGTAAACAACCCCCATGCCAACCTGGTTCATAACTTCTGTTTCATCAGGGAATCGTTCTGGGTCAAAGACCAAGCGAGACAGCTTGTTCTCAAATATCCAAGGCTTCATGGTCGCCCGCTTCGACGCGCGGCTCGCAAGCTCATCAGTTAGCCCATCGGTCATTAGGTCCAGCTCATGCTGCAACTCTTTGCCAGAAATAAGCAAGTGCTCCGCGATTTTCTTTGGAATTACCGTGCTTGCGTGTGGAACATGGATGATCACTGGAGACAAGGAGTCTCCTCTTATTACAGCCCAGTTCATAATGCTGTAGACCTATGGCTTGGGGTGCTAAATAAACGATTTTTTTGTGATTTTTTCACGATTCTCCTACTTATTAGGAGCTGGCGATAGCCAACTCATTCTTAGTTGCTAGGTCGTCTAGCCGACTCTTTCCAGTGCACCTTGTGATGAGTCACAGGTAGCGTTGACGGGGTGCTGGAGCCCTTTACCGTCTTTCTAATGAGTCTTTGGTTTCCCACCTAGGTGGTGAGGTGTTACTTAGCTTTGTAGTTACAGAGCGTATCTTTAGGCTCTGTCATTTTTAGCGTGAGCCACTCGAAGTAGCCCGTTAGTTCGGTAGGTCTTGCGGTGGTTTCGGGCCGGTTCAAAAAAACGTAATGGGCGTTACTGCAACCCGAGTTTCTGTCTGAGGGAGCTTGTGAAAACATCGAAATAGAATTCAGATTGGGCAATCGCTTTTTCGTAGAACCAGCTCTCGACATTCTGGGCGCCTTGGGCTTGAAGTCCTAACATTGTTGAACCGAGCCGGCCATTCAAGCTGCTGAGATTCCCAGGCAGAGCTAATGATTTAGTCAACAGCAGTTTGGAAGAGGCATAGTCACTGGACTTCAGCTCTGGAGAGCTAGCGCTAGCCGTCCTGTTGTCCGTTGGATGAAGAAGGCAGAGATTTCCTATGCTGTGAACCCAATCTGCGCCCCAAGTTGAGTCGAAAGTAGATGACAAAGCCAACGCCTGTGGGAAAATATGATCCAAATCATATCCTTGCTTGGGGGTAGTTTTTCCAGCCCGAGAAGTGGTTTTCAGAAGTGCTTCGACCGTTGTATCTGCCCCTTGGTTTGATGCTGAAGACTCCACAAAGCTGGCCGCCGATGCCAATGCAAATCTCATGCGCTTCTTATCTCGAGCGTTCGTGTAACGAAGCTGCATGAATCGAGGGCGCGCGGCAGCAACAAGATTATCAAACTCCTTAGACTCCATTCCTAGAACCGCATATAGCTCATCAACCTCGGTGCTATTTCCGATGCTGGTGATGGCCTTACTGAGGGCCCAGAACTGTGCATTCAAAGAATTGGCCCCCTCCTCGGCGAACAAGGATATTGCCACTCGAGCATCAATGAATTCTGCCGTTAGCTGATAATTCTTGGAACTTTGGAATTTGGTTGCCTCGAGCACAGACGGAAGATGTTGGACAACTCCGAAATGTCTAGCCGCAACGAGATTTTGATTGTGGTCGTTGGTGGTCGATGCCCCTATTTTCGCCAAATTCGCTGCTGCCGAGATGATTTCTTTTGAAAATTTTGCGGGGTCCGCTATGCTTCCGTCACGAAGTTTGCCTTGCCAAGCTTTGTAGACACCAGCACTCGAGACAAATGAGCCTGTTATCGGCTGAAGCATCGCTTGCATGAGGTATCCCATGCTTGCTGCCTTGTGGGGCCTCACTTTGAAAACTGACTCTGCAGCTTCAAGCCAGTCCTTCGAAATTGTTTCGTACTTCTCCCTAGGTGCATTCATGAAGAGCAGGCCTTTGAGAAGTTCAGCCGAATTTAGAGGCATCCCTCTGCTGTTGAGTTTCTCGAATATTTCCAACGCTTGTTCCTCGGAATGCAAGGTGGCGGTCACAAGGTAAACATTGAAAAGCAAACTGTTGGTGTATTCAACCAATAAATCTACTGTGATGAGATTGTTCCTAGTCCAAGAAGATAGGTTTGCGAAATTCTGGCTCAGGTTATCCTGACTTGTGTTTGAGGCGATTTCGTTCAATGGCTCTTGGTTGACAATTTTGCCGAGCCAGCCATCAGCTTCTCTTGTTGCATTGAACCTTTGCCTCTCCGATCCGTCCTGAAGATCTCGCCGGAAAAGAACGCCCCTGATGGCAGCCATCGCACTCGCCTCTTCGCTTGCTGCGGAATAAGAGATTCCGAAGGCCTGGAATTGAGCAAACAATGCAGCGCACAGCATGTAAGCGCTAGTTAATCTCTGTTGGCCATCTACAACCAAAAAGGTAGAACCCGTTACCCGCGCACCGGAGTCAGGAGCGATTATGACTTGACCCAAAATGTAATAGGGGTCATCAGACCTTACAAACGAACCCAGATCCTCTAGCAACGCGTTGATTTGCTCCTCTTTCCAAGCGTATTCTCTTTGATAAGGGGGGACCTTATAGGATTCATTCTTCGAGAATAATTCTGCGAGATTCACTGACTCTACTTGCGGCTTCGACATGCGCTACTTTCCTATTCCATTGGTCATGTTTTTGAATTTTTGCGATACCATTTCAGGGATTACTGAGGCCATAGTGCGGCCACTCTTCTTCAAGTTGTCGAGAAGCTCCAAACCAGCGTTTGCGTGAGCTTCAAAAGCACGAAGAACCTCGAGGGTGTTTTCTTCCGAGAGTGGGTCATCGGACGCAAAAGGCTGATTGCTGACTGCAATTAGATACATCAATTCCCGACCACCTGAAGTGCCCAAGAGAACATTCAGGCGAATGTCTCTGCTCGATCTCTTGCAGGGTCGACTCAAGTTTTGATCCAGTGCTAGAGATGCTGCAAATATTGCGATTGAACTGTTGTCTTCAAAGTAAGGAAGTCCCTTCATCTCATCTAGAACTGACTCAAAACTGTCGTCGAAACGAAGCCTCATATCTTGGCTCACTTTGTCAACCTTTCAATGCTTGTATGGCTGCTTTTTTCTCCGTACGTGATTAGTGGCGCTCGTATTCCAAGCACCTCAGGGGAATAATCTTCATTTTTAGCACTTTCGTGCATTCTTAAAACGTGAGGGTCGTTGACCTGACCAAGCTCTTCGAGAACGAAAGCGGCATGAGTGTCAATAGATAAGATGATGGTTTGACCCGCTGCGTCTCTGAGCCAATCAATCACAGTTTTGTAGAACGGGCGCGCAAGAGCTCCGAATCCTGCATCAATTACCAATGGATACTCACCCACTTGCTCGACAAAGTCTTGATCTTGCATTTCTGCCGATATCCGAGCCGCTACTCTATTCAGGGAAAGAACTAAGCTGAATGCGAGTAGTGTTTTTTGCCCGTCCGAACCGAGCGATGAAACACCGTCTCTAAAAACCCCTACTCTGAAGTTTTCGTCAAGTGAGACGGTTGCCGGCTTGTAATTGTAAATAGGAGCAACGAGGTCTTGCATCTCTTTCTCGATGTCTTCCCTGAGCCTGACTTTCACTCGACTCGCATCATCGAAGATTGCGTTAAGTACCTTGGTGAGGGATTGATGCTGTCGAACTAGAATGCCGTGAGACCCTCTAGCCACTTCAGCTTCAGCTAGCTCTGAATTCTTGTCCCTTAGAATTTGTTGAAGATTTTCGCGAGATTCCCTTGCATCCCCTAACTTCATTTCGACATCCGGAATCAGATTTTGAAGTTCTGTTTGACGCAAAATTTGCGACTCGAGAAAACTATCCTGTGAATCGTCCACGGCTTGCTTCACAAGGGCTTGAATTTCGGAGTCTATTTCGTCGAGTTCATCCGAATTCAACAACGCCGAGGAAGTTGTGCGTTGCCACTCAGTAAGCGCCATCTCAGGGTTTAAAACTCCGCTTTTTATTGAACTCTCCAAAAAATCATACCTAGCGGGGAACTCCATCAGATTCCTTGGTTCGAGCATCGCGATGAGATGGTTTGTAGCAGAGTCGCCCTCGTTCAGGTGCCTTCCGCAAATGCACTCTTCCGAATCAAGGAGTCTCCTAATCGAGTCCAAGGGAAACGAGTTCTCGAGTTTGCCTTGATCTCTGAGAGAGCCCAGTGATTCGAGTGCCCTCGAGGTTGCCGCGGAAACAAACGGTATCCACGCTTTATCCTTGATCAAACTGTCCATCTGTTCGTCGAGTTTAAGACGCTGATTCTCCAAGTTGTCTCTCTTGAGTCTTGCCTCAGCTAGTGCTACGAGTGCGCCAATATCTGACTTTCTCTCTTCGAGATAATTGGTTATAGAGGTGAGTTCATTTAGTGCTTGCTTACTTTCTTCCTCGAGGGTTGAAACCAACTGCTCAGCATCCAAAACTTTTTCAGCATTAGCGTTTATAGATTCAATAATTTGAGTTGCTGCATCCTCTCCAGGGATGCCAGAGATTCTCTTCTGCATTAGCAAAAGAGCGGAGTTCCCGGCGTCTACAATCATTTCAGTTTTGTCAAGTCCGGAAACACTCTTTATGTCCTCTGCAAAGCTCGAGAAGTTCCGCTCGTCAAAAAATGTGTGCAAGTTCTCTCCTGGGAAGAAAAAGAACTTGGCCAGATTAGGAGGAAACCAGGAGTTAATCCACTTTCCGGGAGGCGTTATGAGCGAGCCATCCAATGTGTTGAGAAGGTTGAAATCGCTCCCCATTCTGACTTGCTTATTTCCCTGTTTGCGAACCTTCAAATGCCTCTGCACAGCGTAGACAACAGATCTGAGCTCAAATTCCAGCTCCACTTCAACCAAGACCTCATCCCCCTCGAGGAGATTCTTAAATATCTCGTCATTGCACAATCGCTCAGGATTTTCAAGAGAATCAAGCACTTGCCCGTGAAATACGAAATTCAAGGCTGACAACAGCGTTGTCTTACCGGCCCCGTTGACTCCAATTATGATATCGACGTTGTTTGAAGATTCAGATGCAGCGCCGAACTCAAGAATGTTAGTTTCAGAGAACTGGCGGAAGTTTTTTAGTGTGAGCTTGTTGAGTCTCATTTTATGTTTAGCCTTACCAGCTCATCTATGGCCTCGATAAGGTCTTTCTGGTTGACCTTGTGGATGGTTGCACTTTTGCTAAGAATGGCTCTTCGAAGAGCATCCTCGTCTGCATTCAAGTCTCTGCTTCCAATGCTGCCACTTGACTGAGGCCCTTCTTGACTAGCGTTGGCGTCGATGTTTTCGTAATTCTTATCCATAAAATATCCTTAACTGTTCGATTGCCCTTAGCGCTTCCTCGCGGTTGTCACAAGCGTCAATAAATTCCAAAGTACGAGCGAGTTCACGTTTACCAATTACCTTCTCAGCTTCAAGCCTAGATTGGTCCCCGGACTTTTTGGGAAGAAGGAAATAGTCGTAAATCACCGCAGTTGCCTTATTGGGATGGTTCCTCAACACCCTTCCCCGACGCTGGACAAATTGGCGAGGATTGGCGCTGGATGAAATAAAATAGGCAATCGAAGCCGAAGGAATGTCAACTCCCTCATCAAGACACCTCATAGACAAAAGATGTGTTACGTTGCCTGACACAAACTCTGAGATTAGCCTCTGACGTTCAGTTCTCGGTGTGGTGGCCTCATAAATAGAGCTTTTACCCAATTTCTCTCGGCTAATTAGAGAACGGACCCTATCAATTTGGCGATCTCTCAGGCCAAGTGGTGATTTGCCTTCGGCGCAGTAAACCAATTGCCCCGAGAGGCCTGTGTTTTCGGTTAAGTCTCGATGAAGAACTGGCCACTTACCTGCCGCGTCACCCAATAGTGCAGACCGCAGCCTCAAAATCCCCCCTGCTTTTTTCGCCTCTTTCTCATTCAGCTCGAAAAAAGAGCGCCCTTTCAGAATCTTCCCTAAATCCTCAGATAACTCGACAAATATGTCCGTCTCCTCTTCGGACATTGACACTACCCGCGGTAAGTAAATGTAACGGCTCAAGCACCCCAGAGTGATGGCGTCTTTGATGCTTAGCTTGAATGAGATTGGCCCGAAGTAGTCAAGAAGTTTTTGGGTTCCCTGCGGGTCCAACCAACGCTCTGGAGTAGCGGACAGGCCCAACCGGAATCTTGCATTTTTGGGGAGACATGAAATTGCTTTTGCAGTGCCAAAATTGTGAACTTCATCTGCAATGAAGACGATATCCCCCGGAAAATCACGAACTATCTTTTGGAAGGCCGGAGTCATAAAAGTTGCCTGAGTCGCTACAACCCGAATGGAATGTCCAGAGAATTTGGCCGCACGAACGCACGCCCCGGCAAAACTAGACTCCCAATTACTCCTGGATTCACATGCTTCAATTACTGACAGTCCGTCTAGCTTGAAGTAGGCAGCCCATTGGTCTACCAGGTGAAGATAAGGGCATACGACAAGAGTCATAGAGGAGATTGAATCTGCCTTGAGCCCAGAGGTTACAGATAAAGCGGCGTTTACCGCCGTCAGTGTCTTACCAGTTCCTGTTGCCATCTCAAGAATCGAAGAGAAATCTTGGTTTTCCCAACTAGAAATTGCTTCAACTTGATATTGTCGCAATTGAGACCCCACCTATTTATACTTCTTGAAAAATTATCATTAGTCAAGTAGTTTGCTTCTTTTAGCACTGTTCTTTTAGGGGAGAGAATGTTATTAGCCGATTTTGAATCT
>Ga0222646_100160_pt1 | contig 21721 bp, 16 predicted proteins | sample AntAcemetagen293_FD_179819 | JGI IMG/M metagenome (GOLD analysis project Ga0222646, IMG submission 179819) | Saline water microbial communities from Ace Lake, Antarctica - #293 | ecosystem: Environmental > Aquatic > Non-marine Saline and Alkaline > Saline | place: Antarctica: Ace Lake | collected... | reverse complement strand
ATGACATATATTGATTAAAAATCAACCAATGTCAAAAATTACAGAACAAATAAAAAATAGAATCCTTGTGCTCGACGGCGCAATGGGAACCATGTTGCAAGCCTATAAATTTTCGGAAGAAGATTTTAGAGGAGAACGTTTTAAAGACTATCCAACTTCACTTCAGGGCAACAATGATTTGTTATCTCTTACGCAGCCAGAAGCAATTAAAACCATTCACGGAAAATATTTTGAAGCGGGTGCAGATATTGTAGAAACCAATACTTTTTCTAGTACTACCATTGCCATGGCAGATTATCAAATGGAAGATTTGGTCTATGAGTTAAATTACCAATCTGCAAAAATAGCCAAAGAAGTAGCCAATGAATTTACTGCAAAAGAGCCGCACAAACCACGTTTTGTAGCGGGTTCAATTGGCCCAACCAATAGAACAGCAAGCATGTCGCCAGATGTAAATGATCCTGGTTACAGAGCCGTAACTTTTAACGATTTAAGAATTGCCTACACACAACAAGTAGCGGCTTTAATTGACGGTGGAGTAGATTTACTACTGGTAGAAACCGTATTTGATACTTTAAATGCAAAAGCTGCCTTGTTTGCTATTGAAGAGGTAAAAGAAGCGCGATGTATTGACATTCCAATTATGTTAAGCGGTACGATTACAGATGCCTCAGGAAGAACTTTATCTGGTCAAACAGCAGAAGCTTTCTTAATTTCAGTTTCTCATATTCCACTTTTATCAATCGGATTTAACTGTGCCTTAGGTGCCAATTTACTACAACCACACTTGGAGGCAATTGCTAGTAAAACAAATTTTGCAATCTCTGCCCATCCAAATGCAGGTTTGCCAAATGCTTTTGGAGAATATGATGAAACTCCTGAAGAAATGGGCGAGCAAATTGAAGCATATTTAAAGAAAGATTTGATAAATATTATTGGGGGTTGTTGCGGCACAGATCCAGAGCATATTCGTGTTATTGCAGCTATTGCTGCGAGGTACAAACCTAGACAATTTTCGGATACTACTCAGGTAAGTGCTTCTAAATAGATAAATGAAGATGAAAGTGAAACAAACAAAATACATGCGTTTATCTGGATTGGAACCGCTAATATTAAATGAAAATAGCAATTTCACCAATATTGGAGAACGCACAAATGTTGCAGGTTCAAGAAAATTTTTGCGCTTAATAAAAGAAGAAAGATTTGATGAAGCTTTAGATGTTGCCAGACATCAAGTAGATGGAGGAGCGCAAATTATAGATATTAATTTTGATGATGGATTAATTGAAGGAAAAGAAGCGATGGTTCGTTTTTTAAATTTGATTGCAGCAGAGCCAGATATTTGCAGAGTGCCTGTTATGATAGACAGTTCTAAATGGGAAATTATAGAAGCCGGTTTGCAAGTTGTTCAGGGCAAGTCTGTCGTAAATTCTATTTCTTTAAAAGAAGGAGAAGAAAAGTTTATTTGGGAGGCAAAACAAATAAAACGCTATGGTGCGGCCGTAATTATTATGGCTTTTGATGAAACCGGGCAAGCAGATACTTATGAAAGAAGAATAGAAATAGCCCAGCGTTCTTATGATATTTTAGTGAAGGTTGTTCATTTTGCTTCTGAAGATATTATTTTCGATTTAAACATCTTTCCGGTTGCCACAGGAATGGAGGAACACAGAAGAAATGCCATCGATTTTATTGAAGCAACCCGTTGGGTAAGACAGAATTTGCCAAACGCTTCTGTAAGTGGAGGTGTCAGTAACGTGTCGTTTTCTTTTAGAGGAAATGATGGGGTGCGTGAAGCCATGCATTCTGTGTTTTTGTATCATGCCATTCAAGCAGGTATGAATATGGGAATTGTGAATCCTGCATTGTTAGAAATATATGATGATATTCCGAAGGATTTATTAGTGCGCGTAGAAGATGTTATTTTAGATAGAAGAGAAGATGCGACAGAACGTTTATTGGATTTTGCCGAAACGGTAAAAGGGTCTAAAGTAGAAAAAGGGTTGGATTTATCATGGAGAGAAAATCCGATTCAAGATAGAATTACGCATGCGTTGGTAAAAGGAATTGATGCTTTTATTATTGAAGATGTAGAAACGGCAAGACAAGAATCTGAGAAACCAATTGAAGTAATTGAAGGTCATTTAATGATTGGAATGAATGTGGTGGGAGACTTATTTGGAGCAGGGAAAATGTTTTTGCCGCAAGTAGTAAAATCTGCACGGGTTATGAAAAAAGCGGTTTCATATTTGAATCCGTTTATTGAAAAAGACAAAGGAGCTGAACAAAAAGCATTGGGTAAAATTTTAATGGCAACGGTAAAAGGCGATGTGCATGATATTGGTAAAAATATTGTGAGCGTAGTTTTGGGTTGTAATAATTATGAGATTATAGATTTGGGAGTGATGGTTCCTCCAGAAAAAATAATTGAAGCTGCAAAAAGAGAAAATGTAGATGTTATTGGTTTGAGCGGCTTGATAACCCCTTCATTGGATGAAATGGTTTATTTGGCAAAAGAAATGGAACGTCAGAATTTTAAAGTTCCGTTGTTAATTGGTGGCGCCACAACTTCGAAAGCGCATACGGCAGTTAAGATAGATACACAATATACAAATGCAGTGGTGCATGTAAATGACGCATCAAGAGCAGTAACGGTGGTGGGTGATCTATTGAATAAGAAAACGAGCCATTTATACACTGCAAAATTAAAGAAAGATTATGACGAATTTAGAACCAAGTTTTTAAAGCGAGGGAAAGAAAAAAACTACATCTCTATTAAAGAAGCCCGCAAAAGAAAGTATAAAATAGATTGGCAAACAGCAGAGATCTTGAAACCAGAAGAGCTGGGTATTCAGGTTTTACAGCAATTGAGCTTAAAAGAATTGGTGCCTTTTATAGATTGGAGTCCGTTTTTTAGAAGTTGGGATTTACACGGCAAATTTCCGGATATTCTAACAGATGAAGTTGTGGGCGAACAAGCCACTATTATGTATGCCGAAGCACAGGCAATGATTAAAGAAATTATTGCAAAGCAGTTCTTTAAACCCAAAGCTATTTTCGGACTATTTGAAGCAAATTCCATCAATGAAGACGATATTTCTATTCAGAAAAAAGGAAAAGAAATTGCTGTATTTAGAACCTTACGCCAGCAATTAAAGAAGCGAGAAGGAATTCCGAACATTGCATTGTCTGATTTTATAGCACCAAAAGAAACGCATAAAACCGATTATATGGGTACTTTTTGTGTTGCTATTTATGGCGCACAAGAATTAGCAAATAGGTATAAAGAAAAAGAAGATGATTACAATGCAATAATGGCGCAAGCGATTGCAGACCGTTTTGCAGAGGCACTTGCAGAGTATTTACACAAGCAAATACGAACAAAACACTGGGGATATGCTGCAGCTGAAACGTTGTCTAATGACGATTTGATTAAGGAAAGTTACAAGGGAATTCGTCCTGCACCAGGATATCCTGCGTGTCCAGATCATTTAGAAAAAGAAACCATTTGGGAATTGTTGGATGTTGAAAAGCAGATAGGAGTTCGGTTAACAGAAAGCATGGCAATGTGGCCGGCTGCAGCGGTATCTGGTTACTATTTTGCAAATAAAGAAGCGAAATATTTTGGTTTAGGAAAAATAACGGAAGATCAGGTAACTGATTTTGCAGAAAGAAAAGGAATTACAAAAGAGAAAGCAAGAAAGTGGTTGCATCCAAATTTAGCGGAAGAATAGGTGCAGGGGGCATCTATTTTACAAAACGGCTGAAGTTTGTTTCCGCAAGCGTGGGTTTGCGTTAGTGATTGCAGTGGCATCCTTTTTAGAAGAACGAGAAAAAGAGATAGCGGAAAGCACGCCCCTTGTGGTAACGCCCAAAGTCAAAAGATACTGAAATATATTTAAGAGCAATGAAAATTACAGAACACATTAAAAAAGCAGACGGCAAAACATTGTTTTCGTTTGAAATTATTCCGCCAAAAAAAGGGAACAATATTCAAGAATTGTATGATAATATAGATCCTTTGATGGAGTTTAATCCGCCTTTTATAGATGTAACTACCTCTAGAGAAGAATACGTATACTTGGAAAAAGAGGGGCTGTTAGATCGAAAAATAACAAGAATGCGACCAGGAACTGTGGGTATTTGTGCGGCTATTAAGCATAAATATGACGTAGATACGGTGCCGCATGTTTTGTGTGGAGGTTTCTCTAAGGAAGAAACAGAATATTTGCTGGTAGATTGTCATTATCTCGGAATTGACAATGTAATGGCTTTGAGAGGAGATGCAATGAGCCATCAAAAGTATTTTGAAGCCTCTAAAGGAGGGCACAAATACGCAACGCAATTGGTTGATCAGATTAGTGATTTGAACAAAGGAAAGTATTTACATGACGTTATGGAGGCAAATCATAAGTCTGATTTTTGTATTGGTGTTGCGGGCTATCCTGAAAAACATTTAGAAGCACCTTCATTACAAACAGATTTAAAACGGTTGAAAGAAAAGGTAGCTGCTGGGGCAGATTATGTGGTTACACAGATGTTTTTTGACAATCAGAAATATTTTGAGTTTGTAAAAGCAGCACGAGAAATGGGTATTGATGTACCCATTATACCAGGAATTAAGCCTTTGGCAATAAAAAGGCATTTACAATTGTTACCGCAAGTCTTTAGAATTGATATACCAGAAAATTTAATAACAGCAGTAGAGAAATGTAAGACAAATTTTGATGTCAGAAAAGTAGGTATCGAATTTGCAGTTGAACAATCTAAAGAGTTGTTAGCTGCAGGAGTGCCTGTTTTACACTATTACTCTATGGGGAAAAGCGATAATATTCATGCGATAGCCTCTGAATTATTTTAAATTATAGACGAGGTTGAAAATCATTATTTTGCAATGAAAGAAATAAGAATGATTTGCTCATAGAGAAAAACAAGAAACAAGACTTCATTGTAATTACCTAATAACTCGTACCTTTTTCGTTTTGTAGTTTACTGCAACTGGGCGATACATAGCAAGGTGTTTTTTTTTATCGAATGATTTTAAAATAAAAGAGCAGTGTAATTTTTACATCAATTTGCTGTGAGACGGGGTTCATTGAAAATAAGAAATTATAAAAAAAGTAAGTATTGCCAAGTGGCTTTTTTAATGAATTCTTTAGTTGTAAGCATAAGGAGTATTGATAGGTAAATAAGAAAAAGTAATTTTTTTGAAAACTAGAAAGTAAATAAAATGATTACTTTTGTCTCACAAAACTGAAACAACAATTAAAAAACATAAATAATGGCATTAGAAATAACAGACGCAAACTTTGAAGAGTTAGTATTAAAATCAGACAAACCAGTATTAGTAGATTTTTGGGCAGCTTGGTGTGGACCTTGTAGAATGGTTGGACCAATTGTTGATGAAATTCATACTGAATATGATGGTAAAGCTATAGTTGGAAAAGTAGATGTTGATGCTAATCAAGAATTTGCAGCAAAATATGGAGTACGTAATATACCAACTGTTTTAATATTTAAAAACGGAGAAGTAGTAGACAAACAAGTAGGTGTTGCACCTAAAAACGTTTACACGGGTAAGATTGATGCTGCTATGTAAATAGTATTACTATTTTAAATAAGAGAAAGGTTTGGCTAACGTCAAACCTTTTTTTGTTTCTGTATGGCTTTTGTATAGGTGTAAAATTTCCATACTATTTAATTAGTAGTTAGTTTTGAAATTACCCTAATTAAATAAATCAAGACATGCGTTTACCGATAGCCAAAACATTTATTTTTATTGCTTTTTTCATTTCTTCATTGTTTAGTTTTTCACAATCCACTGCAGTAGGCAGTGGTAGTTACACAAATACATATCCCGGTGCAGACGCTGTTGGTAGAAATGGATATCCTTCAGGTGCTCCTCAATTAAGTGGGAATGCACTTGGGAAACCTGTTCCAACCAATGATTGGTGGTCTAAATTAGTAAAGGAAAATCACGCGGATAATTTATTTAATTATCCAATGACCTTAAAAACCACTAATACTGGTTTAATTGTAACATACATTCCTTTTGGTGTTATTGGAGATTCTACTCCTATAGAAGTAGGTTTAACAGGATTAAATACAACAAAAACAACTGTTTCAGATTACTCAGATTGGACAGTTACCATGGATTGGAAGGACAGTAATCATAATATGAAAACTACCTCAGGTATTGGAATGCCTTTTCTTTATTTTGAAAAAGATGAAGACGATGTTGTAGAAATAAAAGTAAATACTGGTACAGCTACTATTTCAAATGAAATATTAACGATTGAAAATGCCGCAAGTGGAGCAGATTTTGTTTTTTATGCTCCTTCAGGAAGTACGTGGTCTCAGTCCGGAAATATCTATACATCAACTTTAAATGGAAAACAGTATTGGTCCATGGCCATGTTACCACAAAACACTGCTAATATTAGCGATGTAGTGGAAGACTTAAAAAAATATGCATATGTTTTTCCAACAAACACAACTACTTCTTGGACTTATAACGAAAATAATTCAAAATTAACAACCACTTTTGCAGTAGAAACAGCTATAAAGGAAGGATCAAATTCTAAGATGCTCTTAGGTTTATTGCCGCATCAATGGTTCAATTCAAGTTCAAATTCTCCGGTGCCAAGTACATATAGTTATAGTTCTGTTAGAGGAGAGTTAAAAATGTTAGATGGTAATAGTTTTACAGTAGAAAATACTTTTAAGGGAATTTTACCAACAATACCTTATTTGGCAAATTACAGTGCAACTTTTAGTCCTTCTGATTTAGATACTAAAATTAGTCAAATTGAAAACGATGGTTTAGCAACTTGGACAGATTCTTATAATGAAGGTCAAGTAATGAATCGTTTAATTCAAACAGCAAGAATAGCAGACCAGACTGGAAATATAAAAGCAAGAGATAAAATGATTGCTACTTTAAAAGAGCGCTTAGAAGATTGGTTAACATATCAATCTGGAGAAGTTGCTTTCTTATTTTATTATAATGCTACTTGGTCTGCCATGTTAGGATATCCTTCAGGACACGGTCAAGACAACAATCTAAACGATCATCATTTTCATTGGGGATATTTTATTCATGCCGCTGCTTTTATGGAACAATTTGAACCAGGCTGGGCAAACCAATGGGGAGGTATGATTAATGTTTTAATCAGAGACGCAGCTTCAACCGATAGAAATGATACCAAGTTCCCTTTTTTAAGAAATTTTAGTCCGTATGCAGGGCATAGTTGGGCAAATGGATTTGCAACTTTCCCGCAAGGAAATGACCAAGAATCTACTTCAGAAAGTATGCAGTTTGCCTCTTCTTTAATTCATTGGGGAACCATCACAGAAGATAATAGCATAAGAGACTTAGGAATTTATATTTATACGACAGAGCAAACTGCTGTTGAAGAATATTGGTTTGATGTGTATGAACGTAATTTTAGAACAGAACAGCAATATAGTTTAGTGTCTAGAATATGGGGAAATTCTTATGATAATGGTACTTTTTGGACGGGAGATATTGCAGCTTCTTATGGGATAGAAATGTATCCAATTCATGGAGGTTCTTTTTATTTAGGACACCATCAAGAATATTCTAAAAAATTGTGGAATGAAATTGCATCGAATACAGGTGTGCTAAGTAAGGAGGATAATGATAATTTATGGCACGATACATATTGGAAGTATTTATCATTTACAAATCCGCAAGAAGCAGTTAATTTATACAATGCCTATCCAGAAAGAAATTTAAAGTTTGGTATTTCAGATGCACAAACCTATCATTGGTTGCACGGTGTAAATGCACTTGGTGTTATAGATGCTACGATTACTGCTGATTATCCTATTGCAGTTGCTTTTAAACAAAACGGAGAAACTACGTATGTAGCACACAATTATTCAAACTCAGAAATTGTAGTTGCTTTTTCTGATGGTTTTCAATTAACGGTACCTGCAAATCAAATGAAAACTAGCAAAGATTTAAGTGCCTCTGGTATTTTATCTACCGATTTTGAGCAAGCTTATCCAAACGGAAGTGTAAACGTATCTGTAGCAACTTCAGGAACAGGTATAACTAAAGTTGAATTTTTTGATGGGTCAACTTCAATAGGAGAAGATACTGCAGCTCCTTATGAAATTAAGGCTGATAATTTAAGCTTAGGAATGCATGGTTTATACGCGAAAATATATGTTAATAATCAATTTAATATTACCAATATTATAAAGGTTCAAGTAGGAGAACAAGTTCCTTATTCAGGAACTCCTATTGCAATACCTGGAACTTTTGAGGCTGGTTTTTATGATAAATTTCAAGGGGGAAGAGGTCAAAATATTTCTTATGTTGATACTTCACTTGGTAACAACGGAGATTTTAGAACCGATGAAAATGTAGATGTTATTTCTGTAAATCAAGAAGGGGCAACTATTAGTTGGACGACTGCTGGTGAATGGATAGAATACACAATTGATGTTGAAAATGCCGGAATCTATGATTTGAGTTTTAGATATGCAACAGGAAACGCATCTGGTGGTGGACCTTTCTATTTTGAAATTGAAGGAAAAAAAGTAAGTCCAAATATTACAGTTTCAAATTCTGGTAATTGGAATGTTTGGTCTACTAAAAACACTACTGGTATTGAGTTTACAGAAGGAGTGCATGTTTTAAGATTGTTTATAGAGAATGGTGAAGTAAATTTAGGTAAAATGACTTTTAGTTACAGCGCTCCATTAAGTTATGTGCCTCCAATTGCTAATGCAGGAGAAAATGTTTCTTTAGTTTCACCAGAGACTTCTGCAACTTTAAACGGCTCGTTAAGTAATGATCCAGAAGGAGAAAGTATTACTTATAATTGGACGCAAATTTACGGTCCATCAATCATAAGTTTTAATGATAAAACAATTGCTTCACCAGAGGTTTCTAATCTTGAAAATGGTGTGTATAAATTTAAATTAACTGTTAGTGATAGTACTTATTCAGCTTTAGATGAGGTGTTGATTATTGTATCTGAATCAGGGAATTTAAATCCTTCTATAGGAATTACATCTCCAAATGACGGTGCAGCATTTAGAGAAGGAGCAGAAATTACAATCTCTACAATAACAGATGATATAGATGGTACTGTTACACGAGTAGAGTTTTTTGATGGTGCCACAAAAATAGGAGAGAAGACTTTAGCGCCATTTAATTTTATTTGGAGGGATGCGGCTATTGGAGATCATCAACTTACAGCAGTTGCAACCGATAATAATGATGCTACAACTACGTCTCAAATAAGAACTATTTCTGTGTCAGAAGTAATGGCCTGCTCAGATATTTCTGCCGAAGCGCAACAAGGAGGATTTTCTTCCGGTTATGAGGTTACTTTTGAAACTATTGGAACCAATGTAACTATTTCATTTAAATTATTAGATACAAATAAATCAGGTGTTATTGCATATTTATGGAAACAATCTCCGTTTTCAGAAACGCAATTGGAAGAGGTTTCTAGTCTTACTTTTTCTAAAACTATTAGTGGTTTTACAATTGGTGAAACAATACGTTATGCATGTAAATTTGCATATGCAGGAGGTTCATCTGCAACAAAATATTTTAGTTATGTGGTTGGTGATAATTGTATGGGTAGTACCAATGATACATTGGCTCCAGAGAATTTTACGGCAAGTATTGGTGCTGTTTCTTCATCGTCAGTTGAGGTTTTGTTAAATGCCACAGACGATTACGGAACAGTTATGTATACCGTTTCTTATGGTGCAAGTTCTGAAGATATAAATGGAGATTCTGGCATTCAAAAATCACTAATCATATCCAATTTAAATGCTGAAACGGCATATACTTTTAATGTAACGGCAAAAGATTTAAGCGGTAATGTGGCTTCTAATAACCCCGTTTTTTTACAAGCCACAACTACAGAGAATACGAATACATCTTGTGCTGGTGTAAGTGCAGAAGGGCAACAAGGATCTTTTGGGACAGGCTATTCATATAGTTTTGAAACCATTGGAACGAGTGTGAAATTCACTTTTGAGTTGTTGGACTCTGATAAATCTGGAGTTGTAGCTTATTTGTGGAAACAAGCTCCATTTGGAGAGACTCAAATGGAGAATGCTGGAGGGAAAAAATTCACTAAAACTGTCAGTGGTTTTACAAATGGACAAACAATTAGTTATGCTTGTAAATTTGCATTTGCAGGAGGTTTGGCAATCACAAAATATTTATCTTACAACGTGGGTGATAACTGCGCTCTAAGTGTTAATAATAGTGTTTTGGCACAATCTGTAAAGTTATTTCCGAATCCTGTAAAAAACATATTGAATTTAAATTCGCCAATTAAGACAATCACAAAAGTGGAAATATATTCTGTAATTGGAAAAAAGGTACTTACTTTTGGTAACGATCCAGAACAAATGAATATTGAAGAATTGTCAAGTGGTATCTACTTAATAAAGATTTCTTCAAATAATGGTGCCTATACGACGAAGTTTATTAAAGAATAAAAGCTATATATTTAATAAAAAAATCCCGCTTAGACATTCTAAGCGGGATTTTTACTTTTATTTAAAGCGAATGATAAGGGTGAATATTTTAAAAACATTTTAATTTAAGTTTCAATCGATGAAGAATTTATTATACATAATTGCTTTTTTCTTTTTTATTTCTTGTACCCAAAAACAAGAAGGTAAAATTGTTCTTGAAACAGGTATCTCTTTTGAGCTTGCTACTTACAGAAAACAACAAATTTCAGAGGTTGTGTATGATGTACACCTTAAAATTCCGAACGAAAAAGAAGAGCCAATTCCTTCAAGATTAAATCTTAAATTCAACGTACATGATTTAGTAAATGATGTATTTCTGGATTTCAACGAACAAGCTTCAAAACTAAAATCAATAAAAATTAATGGTAAAAAATCAGTCATTAATCATCAGAAGGAACATGTAATTATTGATAAGGCCAAACTTGTTTTAGGAAAGAATGCAATCGAAATATTTTTTGATGCTGGTGAAAAATCACTCAATAGAAATGCCGAGTTTTTATATACATTATTAGTGCCGGATAGAGCAAGTACCTTGTTTCCTTGTTTTGATCAACCAGATATAAAAGCCAAGTACAATTTAAGAATTACGGCTCCAAAAGATTGGAAAGTATTGTGTGGTGCTTTTGAAGAAAGTAGCATTGAAATAAATGGTTTTACAGAACATGCGTTTGCAACTTCAGATTTGATGAGTACGTATTTATTTTCTTTTGTTGCTGGGAAATTTACAGAAGAAACTAAAAACCCAGGAGCGTTTGACATGCGCTTCTTATATAGAGAAAATAATAAAGAAAAGATTGATGAAAGTGTGGGGGAAGTATTTAAAATTCATCAAAATTCAATAGATTTTTTAGAAGACTATACGCAAGTTAAATTCCCATTCCAGAAAATGGATTTTGCTGCAATTCCGGCTTTTCAATATGGAGGAATGGAACATGTTGGCGCCATTCAATACAGACAATCTTCGTTATTTTTAGATAAAAATGCTACACAAAACCGTAAGTTAAGTAGAGCTAAATTAATTGCACATGAAACATCGCACATGTGGTTTGGAGATTTGGTTACAATGAAATGGTTTAATGATGTTTGGATGAAAGAAGTGTTTGCCAACTTTATGGCAGATAAAATCATGAATCCTGTGTTTCCAGAAGTCAATCACCGTTTAAATTTTATGATGTCTCATTATCCGAGTGCCTATTCGGAAGACAGAACAAAAGGAACAAATGCCATCCGTCAGTATTTAGGAAATCTTAAAAATGCAGGTTCTTTGTATGGACGAATCATTTACAACAAAGCGCCAATTATGATGCGTCAGTTAGAATATTTATTGGGTGAAGATGCATTTAAAGAAGGAATTGAGGAGTATATAAAAACCTATGCAAACTCAAATGCAGATTGGACTGAACTCGTTTCTATTTTGGATAAAAAATCGGATCGAGATATTAAAAATTGGAGTGCTGTTTGGGTAAATTCCTCTGGAAGACCTCTTTTTTCTGAAGAGATTACAGCTAATGAAAATGGGAATGTGACCAAGTTTATCATCCATCAAAATGCAGAAGATGGTGCTGATAAAATTTGGCCACAATCTTTTGAAATTCAATTAATTGATAAAAAAGGAAATCAAAAAAGCATCGACATAAAAAACATGGAAAAATCTTTCGATATTTCTGAAGTCGTAAAAGATTTTAAACCCGCTCAGGTTTTATACAACACAAATGGCTTTGGTTATGGTGTTTTTCCTATTTATAAAAATGGAATACATACGTATAAAGAGATTAAAGATGAAGTATCAAGAGGGTACCAATTCATTAATTTATATGAAAACATGCTGAAGGGGAAAGTGACTCCTTTAAAAACCTATCAAGTCTATTTAGCTGCAATTCAGCAAGAAGAAAACGAGTTGATCATCAATTATTTGTCGAACAATATGCGAACTATTTTCTGGACTTTTTTAACGAAAGAACAGCAAAATAAGATCCAAAAGGAGATAGAAAATAAAATGTACACTTTATTAGAAAATGAGTTGCCTGCCAATATTAAGAAGACGTTGTATAGTTTGTATGAATCAATCGCAATTTCAGAAGAAGGAAAAGAGAATTTATATCAAATTTGGCGTCAAAAGAAGAAACTTAAAAATCTCTTTTTAAATGAGAATGATTTTACTTCTTTAGCAATGAAATTGGTTATTTTTAAACATCCAAAAGCAATAGAAATTATACAAGAACAACAAAATAGAATTTCTAATAAAGATCGATTAGAGCGTTTTATGTGGTTGTTGCCTTCACTTTCTGCGGATGAAGTGGTGAGAGATGATTTTATGAAATCACTTTTACAAAAAGAAAATAGAGAAAAAGAATCTTGGGTGCAAACGGCTTTAAGTAATTTGCACCATCCATTAAGGCAGCAAGAATCAATAAAGCATTTAAAATCGATTTTAGAAGCATTGGAAGACGTGCAATTGACGGGTGATATTTTCTTCCCTAAAGGATGGTTGGCAAGTTCAATTGGGAAATATTCGTCAAAAGAAGCCAATGAAATTTTAAATCAGTTTTTAGAGGAAAATCCAAATTACAATCCGATTTTGTTAAAGAAATTATTACAGACTACAGATAACGTGTCAAGAGCTCAAAATATTAAAAAATAGTATGAATTTATCGGAAGTTAAATCGTCAGAAATAAAAAACTTAGGCCTACTTGCAAAGCGAGTGGTAGAGGGTTTTATTACAGGAATTCATAAGAGTCCGTTTCATGGGTTTTCAGTAGAGTTTTCTGAGCATAAATTATACAACACAGGAGAAAGTACACGTCATATAGATTGGAAACTCTTTGCAAAGACAGAGAAGCTCTACACCAAGAAATATGAGGAAGAAACCAATCTTAGATGTCATATTGTTATCGACAACTCTGCCTCCATGCATTATCCTTTGGTAAAAAAGCAAACATTAAATACCTTAAATAAGGTTGGTTTTTCTGCGATTGCAGCGGCCTCTTTAATGGAACTTTTAAAAAGACAAAGAGATGCGGTTGGGTTAAGTATTTATTCAGACAAGTATGAATACTATGCGCCAGAGAAAGGAAGTGAGCGCCATAGAAGCATGTTGTTATATCAATTAGAACAATTATTAGTTTCAGAATCGAAATCTACCACAGATACCTATACCTATTTGCATGAAATTGCAGAAAAACTGCACAGACGTTCTTTGATTTTTGTTTTCACAGATATGTTTCAACCAAATAAAGACAATACGGCTGTTTTTGAAGCTTTAAAACATCTTAAATTTAATAAACATGAGGTGGTTTTGTTTCATACATACGACGGAAAAACAGAATTTAATTTCAATTTTGACAATGCGCCCAAAAAATTCAGGGATGTAGAGACCGGGGAAGAAATTAATATTCATGCAGAAAATGTTCAAGAAAAATATACCGAATTGGTGGGTATTTATTTTAAAGAATTGAAAAATAAATGTTTACAATATAAAATTGATTACATCCCTGTAGATATAGAGAAAGGGTATCATGAAGTTTTGACTGCATATTTAATAAGTAGAAAAAAAATTAAATAAATTTATGTTTTATGCTTGCAAGTGTTAAAATAGATGTTATATTTGCAACCGCTAATAGCAACGGTCTGGTAGTTCAGTTGGTTAGAATACCTGCCTGTCACGCAGGGGGTCGCGGGTTCGAGTCCCGTCCAGACCGCAAAAGCATCTCATTTATGAGATGCTTTTTTTGTTTAAAATACTTCGGTATCCCCACAGAATCCCCGCACTAATTTTATTGTTTTCAAAAAGAAAAATAGAGACACCAAAAAGAGTAATAATATACTTTATGATTATTGAAAATCAATTTCCTATAATTACATGAAACTTCTGATAATTAAACGTTGTTAGAATGTTATCCGATAAGCATATCCTCTTCTTTTAATTCAGGGAGTTCTAATGCTCTTAAACAGGTTCAACTTAAATTTGTTATATGTAGAATGTAAACCAATAAATTATGACAAAACTGATGCTACTTTCGTTTGTTATTCTTTTTGCTTCATATAGCTGCTCGCCTATTATAAATAGACCTTTGTTTGCTAAAAGTGATAATGCAAAGGAATTAATCCTTTCAAAGTATGGCAATCCTTCAAAGGTTGAAAATCAATTAGGAAAAGAAAAATGGATATATAACTATAGTAGTAAGTTTAAGAGCAATAGAACGGTTATTTTTGATACTAACGGTAAAATTATAACCAATAAGAAACATTATAAGCCTTTTCATATGATAACAGGGTTTAATAAATACGGATATATATCAGTTCCGATTATACTTTCTTTACGTCTAATATTTGGCCCTTTTCCTGCTTTACTTTAAAAAAGTAACTAAACCATCGGCATATCAATTTTTTTCAATTTAGTTATTTAACATACCGCCACATTAGACCCCATTACATTTGAAATGTTGTGGCGCGGCTCCCTAAAAGGATGCTGATATAAAATTTCCTAGTTTTTAGTATTGCTAATTATAGAATAGGTTCTTGTTGTCTCTATAGCTTCCCGTAAGGTTATTGGTGGTAAAATAGAGGGCAGCCTTTTAGCGTTCATTGTTTTTCCTGATTCTGGAAAACATATTAAAATAATATTATGTCCGCCGGTAGCAGCAATTTCCAAACAACGTTTGATTGATTCTTGTCCTTTTACGTCAGAAAAATCAAATTCAGCAAAATCGATGTTTTTATAAAACTCTGCACAGGTCTCAACTAAAGTAAATTCAATTTTTTGATCACCATTAAAATGCTGGATATTTAAGGTGTATACAGTATTAAAATTTTTTAGCATATTTGCATTGCTATTTTTTAGTTTGGATTTTTACTTCTAAAAATGTTTATTAGCTTTAAGTATTGGTTTTTTTTAAAGATTTTAAAACTTCAAGTTTATGAAACAACGGATGAAGCTTTGTGAGGTATATAATATCGATTTTTCTACCATGTACAGAGTGCAATACAAAAGTCCCCAACAATGGGTATTTGTATGTAAAGAGTGTCTTGTAGACGTTAAAAAAGACAATACTTCATACAAATATGGTGGTACTTGGAAGAAATAATGAAGTATACTTTGGCAGATGCTTTAAAACCGATAAAAAGCTTGTTAAAAGAGAACGTTTTAAGCAAGGGTTAAAATCGTTTTTTATTATGAGAGAACTATGTTAAAACTGTCTTTGAAAAAGAATTTATTCCAATAAATAGAATATATTTGAGTTGAAAAAAAAATATGAGTTTGATGAAGTTGGTTTGCCTTAAAATTTTTCTTTTATGTGTTGTTTTTTTTCAATAAAAAGTCAAGCACAAGAAACATTACCAATATACACAGATTATTTATCCGATAATGTTTTTTTGGTACACCCTGCGGCTGCAGGAATAGGTAATTCTAGTAAATTAAGGTTCACGGCAAGGCAACAATGGATTGGAGCACCAAATGCACCCGCCTTGCAAACAATAAGTTTACATACCAAATTTGGCGAAGAATCTAACGCAGGTTACGGTTTCGTGTTGTTTAATGACAAAAATGGATTTCATTCTCAGTAAGGTTTGCAAGGAACTTATGCATATCATTTGCCTATGGGTACTGGTAAAGTCTTTCAGCGATTGTCTTTTGGACTTGCTTTTTCATTTGTTCAAAATCAATCAGACCAAAGAAGTTTTGCAGGAGATCCCACAGTTGGCCGAGTTATAGAAAGTACAAGTTATTACAATGCAGATTTTAGCACGGCATATCACAATGGAGGCTTGTCTTCTTACTTTACCTTTAAAAACTTGTTCCTTACCGCTAAAAATAATTTAAATGTTCAGGAGCCTTTAGATTTGAGAAATTACGTTTTATCTGTGGGTTATTATTTTGAAGAGGGAACTTTTATACAGCTAGAGCCTTCTTTATTGCTTCAATTTAGAGAAGAAACAGGAGAACGCATCGCTGATTTTAATATAAAGGCCTATAAGACCTTTTCAGAAACTCAAATTTGGGCAGCTTTATCTTACAGAAGAAATTTTGATGCTACTAATAGTTTGGATAAAGCGGCATATATCTCCCCTTTAATAGGAATAAATTACAAAAACTTAATGTTTTCATATACACATACAAAACAGGTAAACGAAGTCTTGTTTGCTGAGAATGGTTTTCACCAAATTTCTCTAGGTTATAATTTATGGACTCGCGAGAGAAGAGGAGCAGCTTGCCCCAATATCAATGGAGCTTTCGGAAGTTTTTAGAAATCACATTTTAGAATTTTTATATTTGGTTGCAGACTATTTGATAGAAGCTCTTCTAAAACAACCGTTTCTTTATTCGTATAAATTAGATGCTGAGGAGTCTTGTTTTCAGTACTATTCGCAAGATGATGTTCATTTAAAATTGCCTTTGTTTGTTTAGCGACAGCTTCACCAGAATCTATTATTTGTAGTTGTGGGCCAACTATTTTTCTAATTTGAGGAATTAAATAAGGATAGTGGGTGCAGCCTAAAACTAGAGAATCTATACTACTCGCAACCATTGGTTTTAAATAGGAAGATAGTAAAGAGGTCATTTCTTTTGAATTTAATTTACCACTTTCTATGAGTTCTACGAGTCCTTTTCCTATCGTTTCTTTTATCTGAATATCTTTTCTAATACTACTTGATGTTTTTTCAAATAAGGCACTGTTTAGTGTTCCTTTTGTTGCCAAAATAGCAATCGTCTTTGTTTGGGTACTTAAGGCGGCTGGTTTGATAGCGGGTTCTATACCTATAAAAGGAATGTGATAGTTGCTTCTTAAGAAATCTATGGCATTTGTTGTAGCCGTGTTGCACGCAACAACAATCAATTTACAGTTTTTACTTAGTAGAAATTTTATGTTTTTTTCACACAACGCTATAATCTCTTCTTTTGACTTTTCTCCGTAGGGTGCGTTTTTGCTATCAGAAAGGTAAATAGTATGCTCTTTTGGTAAAAGTGCTATTACTTCTTTCCAAATAGAGGTTCCACCAACACCAGAATCAAAAAAGCCGATAGGAAAATTATTAGATACCATAGGGTGTAAAAATAAAGAAACCTACTTTAAAAAGTAGGTTTCTTTATTTTATTTATAAAAAGTAAAATTTGCTTAGCTTATTGCTGTCTTGGCTTATCTGCTAATAAACCTAATTTAGCTTTTGCAGCGTCATATAAGTCTGTACCTTTTTTTATGATTAAAGATTTTGCATCAAATACATACAAGATTCCTTTAGCGTCAGCAATACCTTCGATAGCTATTTCAGCTTTTTTCACAATAGGTTCTAGATCTTGTGCTTGTCTTTTTTGCATTTCTTGATAAGCCGCTTGTTGTGCTTGGTCAAATCTTGCTTTATCTAATTGTACTTCTTGCGCTCTGTCTTTGTTGGTAGTTTCTGTCTGTGTAGCTTGTTCTGCAGTATATTTTTGAACTTTAGCTTCTAATTTCTTCTTTAAACCTTCAATTTCACTTTGGTAAGATTTACCTAATTTCTCTAAAGTAACAGTTAATGCTCTTGTTTCTGGCATATTATCTATAACTCTTTGGTAATCTACATGACCTATTTTTTGTGCATTGGTAGCGCCAGACACTCCTAAAGTGAATACAGCAATTAATAGTAACGTTTTAAAATTTTTCATTCTTGTTTAATTTAATTGTTATTGTCTTGGGTTTTTTGTTTTTCTCTTGCTTCTTTCTTTTTCTTATTCGTAGCAGCTCTCTTTTTTCTTAGCAATGCTCTTTTTTCATTCCTAAGATTTAATAACTCTTTCCTTCTGTCTATGTCGGCTTGCTTCTTTGCTGCTCTATCTGACAACTTTTTAGCAACAGCAACTTCTTTTTTTTCTACAGCTTCTTTTTGTGCTCCTGTAAGCGCTGTAGGGGTATTTTTCTCTTCCTTTTTAGCTGTTTTCTCTTCTACTAATCTTGTTCTGTCTATTGTAGATAAAACGAGGTCGCTAATATCGTATTTTTTATTTGAATATAGCATTACTAATTCACTAGATTTATCAAAAACAAAGTCATATTTCTTTTTAGCAGAAATATTTTGGATGGCATTATACACTTGATCTTGAATTGGCTTTACCAATTGCTTTCTAAGTGTAAACATATCTCCTTGAGGACCAAAATATAAAGATTCTAATCTTCTCAATTCTCCTTGCTTTAAAAATATTTCTTCTTCTTTTTCTTCTATTAGATCTTTGGTTAGAATCGCCTTTTCATTTACCAAATCTGTTTTTAATACTTCTATAAATCTCGCTTGTTTGTCTAGCTTTTGCTGCCACTTTACCACTTTACCATCTAAAGTATTTTGAGCTTCTAAATATTCTGGAACATTTTCTAGAATATATTCCATATCTATATAAGCTATTATTTGGCCTCTTTGAGCCCTAGAAAGACCTACTGAAAGTAAAAGAACGGTACATAAAAATATTTTTTTCATTTGTTAACTGTTTAGAAAAAACCGTGCCAAAAAAAAGATGACATTACAAATGCACTATTTTCTTAGAATTGTCTTCCGATAATAAAATGTGTTTGCCAACCAGATTTTTCTATTTGCCCAGGTAATGGATCAAAACCATGTGCAAAATCAATTCCTAACAATCCAAAAGCAGGCATAAATATCCGAACTCCTAAACCAGCTGATCTTTTTACATTAAACGGATTAAAATCTTGAAAATTGTCATAAGAATTACCCGCTTCTAAGAAACCTAAAGTGTAAATAGATGCAGAAGGAGTGTCTGTGATAGAATACCTAAGTTCTAATTGAAATTTATTGTAAATAGTTCCTCCAGCTATTGAAGACAATCTGTTGTTTTCATAACCTCTTAGTCCAACCGTTTCCCTTCCGTCTAATTGAAACTGGGCGATACCGTCTCCACCAACAAAAAAACGTTCAAATGGTGTTTGTCCTAAATCGCTACTGTAAAAGCCTAAAAAGCCCATTTCTGCATTGGTCATTAAAACCAATTTATCGGTAAATGAAGTATACCACTTTCCTTTTGCATCAAACTTATAATATTCTAGCCATTTAAACTTGTCTGCAAGAAAATCATTCTGTTGTTCTGCTGTTAAATTTGCGGGTTGATCGTAGTTTTTATTTGTAAATAAAGAATAGGGAATTGTTGCTTTTACACCAAAAGAAAATTCAGAACCATAGGTTGGAAAAATTAAACTGGGTCCTGCAGAACTTCTACTAATGTTTAAATTGTATGACAAGTTATTTAAGGTACCATTGTTTAAAACATTATCTCCAACTCTAAAACCATAATTTTTTAATTGAAAACTTTGATAAGAAATTGTTTGTGATAATTGGAAAAAATCATCAGGCCATTTTAAACGCTGCCCTAAACCGATAGAGGCTCCTGTAATTCCTAATTTTCGATCTTTATCAACATCAAATGTTTGGGGATTTATCTGAAACTGATTGGATTGATAGATAGAGAAAGACAATGATTTTGGTTTTTTACCACCATACCAAGGTTCTGTGAAAGAAAAACTATACGTATTAAAAGTTCTACTAGATTGTAGCCTTAAAGATAATTTTTGCCCATCTCCTGTTGGTAAAGGTTTGTATGCTTCCTTGTTAAACATATCTTTTATAGAAAAATTGTTAAACGAAAGACCCAGCGTTCCAATAAAAGAACCACCACCATAACCACCTTGTAATTCTATTTGACTGCCCCCTTTTTCTATTACATTAAAGTTGATATCTGTTGTTTTGTCTTGATAGTTAGGAACTACATCTGGCGTTACATTTTGATCAAAAAATCCTAGTTGACCAATTTCTCGGATAGATCTAATAATTTCTCTTCTGCTAAATAAATCTCCTGGTTTTACACGTAATTCTCTAAAAATAACATGGTCATTTGTTTTGTCATTCCCAGCAACGGTTACTTTTTTAATACGTGCTTTTTCGTCTTCCCTAATTCTAATTTCTACCGTAATAGAATCGTTTTCTACTCTGGTCTCTACTGCATTTACTTGAGAAAATAAGTACCCATTATTTTGGTATTCAGAAGCAATGTCAAAAGAAGTTGGACTTCCATCACCATTCACACGTTCTTTTAAAACGGCACCATTGTAGATATCCCCTTTTTCAATTCTTAAGACTTGCTGCAATTGCTCATCTGTATATTCTTTATTTCCAACAAATAATATTTCTGCAAAACGGTATTGTTTCCCTTCTTCTAAATCTATATTAATATCGATTGTATTATCATCATTCCAAGAAATACCTTCTTTTAAAATTCGAGCATCTCTGTAACCTAGTCTACTATATCTGTCTAGTATACTTTCTAAATCTTCTTGATAATCTTCTTCGATGTATTTAGATCCTTTCCAGAATCTACCAAAAAACTTCTGTTTGGTATTAGACATTGCTTTTCTGATTTTTTTACCAGAAAGTTCTTTGTTACCTAAAAAGTTAATATCTCTTATTTTTATTTTTTGTCCTTTATCAATAAAAACAGCCATGTTAACGATGTTAACATCTGTGGTATCTTTTGTAACATCTAAAGAGACTTTGGTTTTTAAGAAACCTTTGTCTGTATATTTTTTAGTGAAATAGTTTTTGGTAGTAACTAATAAATTGTCTGTTACCATTTTACCAAGTTTTAACTCTGCTTCTGTAATAAGGTCTTTGGCTTTAGATTTTTTGATGCCATTAATTTTTACCTGATTTAATTGTGGAAGCTCTTGCACTTCTAATTTCAGGTAAACGGTTTCTCCATCAATTCTGTCTAAATAAACATCTACATCACTAAATTGCTCACTCTCATATAGTTTTTTAATGGCGCTTGTAAGTTTATCTCCAGGTAATTTAATGGTTTGTCCGTATCTAAGACCTGTAAAAACTCTGACAGTTTCTTCACTAAACTTTTGAAGTCCTGTTACAGAAATACCTCCTAAAATATATGCTTTTCCTTTTTCAAAAGAAACATTTTTATTAATTAGTGTGTCTTTTTTAACGACTCTTAAACTATCATTTTTGACTTGTGCACTAATGTTATAAGTAGAAAATAGTGCGGTAAGCACTATTGCTGCGGAAAATAATTTCATAAAAAGTTTATTCTGTAATTTGTTCGCTTGTCTTTCCAAATCTTCGTTCTCTATTCTGATAATCTATAATTGCATCGTAAAAATCTTCCTTTCTGAAATCTGGCCAAAGTATATCTGT
>Ga0222646_100155_pt1 | contig 22171 bp, 12 predicted proteins | sample AntAcemetagen293_FD_179819 | JGI IMG/M metagenome (GOLD analysis project Ga0222646, IMG submission 179819) | Saline water microbial communities from Ace Lake, Antarctica - #293 | ecosystem: Environmental > Aquatic > Non-marine Saline and Alkaline > Saline | place: Antarctica: Ace Lake | collected... | reverse complement strand
TTATAAAGAACGGAAAGAAGTACCCTGGTAATGAACACATTGGGTCTTTTGGTTGTGATTCATATGACATTTCTGGTGTAGTTGTTGGTACGGGATCGAACGGTGCATTGCACGGGTTGACTAAATTCAATATGGATAACGCGCCAAGTAATGAGTTCTTTCTGGAGTACATAGCGAGACCACAGACTGCTGAGATATTTTTCGAAGAGGTGTTGATGGCTTGCATATTTTTTGGGATGCCTATACTGGTTGAGAATAATAAGCCTCGACTTTTGTATCATTTCAAGAACAGAGGGTACAGGGCGTTTAGTATAAACAGACCCGACAAGACGTTTAATAAATTATCTAAAACAGAGAAAGAGCTTGGTGGAATACCTAACTCAAGTGAAGACGTAAAGCAGTCTCACGCTTCTGCGATAGAGTCGTATATAGAGAAGTATGTTGGCCTTGATATGGCTGGTAATTATAGGGACAGTGATGATATGGGGGTTATGTACTTCCAGAAAACACTAGAGGATTGGGCTAAGTTTGATATTAATAATCGAACAAAGTTTGATGCTTCTATTAGTTCTGGTTTAGCTATAATGGCAAACCAAAAACACCTGTATACTCCTACTCAAGAAAAGACAAAAATAAGCATTAGCTTTGCTAGATATAATAACAAGAACTCAGTTAGTCAATTACTTAAATAAATGAAAGACATAAAAATACAAGTTAACTCGGCTGCCTTTCCAGATCAGTTTGCTTCAGATTCCGTAAAGGACTCAATGGAGTACGGACTTTCTATTGGAAAAGCTATACAATACGAATGGTTTAGACAGGACTCAGGTTCTTGTAGGTTTTATTCTCAAAAAGCAGAATTTAATAAGCTGCGTTTATATGCAAGGGGTGAGCAACCTATTGGTAAGTATAAAAATGAATTTGCTATTAATGGAGATTTAAGTCATTTAAACTTAGACTGGACTCCGGTTCCTATTATTCCAAAATTCGTTGACGTTGTTGTTAACGGAATGAATGACAGGTTATTTAAGGTTAAGGCTGTTGCACAGGATGCATTGTCTGCCGAAAAAAGAAACCAGTTTCAAGAGATTGTAGAGGGCGATATGATCGCAAGGCCTTTACTAAAACAGATACAAAAAGATTTTGGTGTTGACGTATTTCAAACTGAAGAGTCTGAGCTTCCTGAGAATGATCAGGAGTTAGAGCTTTTTATGCAAATGAAGTACAAGCCGGCAATTGAGATAGCGGAAGAGGAGGCTATCGATACTCAGTTTTCAGCAAACCATTACAACGATACTAGAAAAAGAATTGATTACGACATTACAACATTAGGGATTGGTATTGGTAAGCATATGTTCCTACCTGGATCAGGTGTTGAGCTTAGTTATGTAGATCCAGCAAATGTGGTTTACAGCTACACTGAAGACCCTTGTTTTAAGGATTGCTTCTATTGGGGAGAGGTTAAGACGGTTCCAATCAATGAGTTATTAAAGGTGGATCCAAGTCTTGATAACGAGGACCTTGCTGAAATTTCAAAGTACAACCAGTCTTGGTGTGACGAGTACAACTCAGCGCAGGGTCACGAGAATAGTATATTCTCTAAGGAGACAGCAACGTTACTTTACTTCAACTACAAGACCACACATACCTTTGTGTACAAAAAAAAGAAGATGTCTGACGGAACGTTCAAGATGTCTGAAAGAGATGAAGATTTTAATCCTCCACCAGAAATGATGGAAGAGCAAGGTTTTGAAAGGGTTACTAAAACAATTGATGTTTGGTATGATGGTATTATGGTTATGGGAACTAATATTATGCTCCAATGGAAGTTGGGTGAAAACATGGTTAGACCAAAATCAGCAAGTCAGTATGCTCATCCAAATTATATAGCTTGTGCGCCAAAAATGTACAAGGGTTCTTTAGAATCTTTGGTTAGAAGGATGATTCCTTTTGCCGACTTGATTCAAATTACCCACTTAAAAATACAGCAGGTAGTTTCCCGTGTTGTCCCGGATGGTGTCTTTATTGATGCAGATGGTTTAAACGAGGTTGACTTAGGTAACGGTCAAGCTTACAATCCAGAAGATGCTCTTAGATTATACTTCCAAACAGGTAGTGTTATCGGTAGGAGTTACACCCAGGATGGGGAGTACAACAACGCAAAGGTTCCTATTACTCAGTTAACGTCGAGTAGTGGCGCTAGTAAGATGCAGATGCTAATTACTAACTACAATCACTACCTAGATATGATTAGGTCCGTAACTGGATTAAATGAAGCTAGGGATGGATCGAGTCCTGACCCTAATTCTTTGGTTGGTGTTCAAAAGTTGGCGGCATTAAATTCCAACGTGGCTACTAGGCATATTTTAAATGCAAGTCTATATATCACTAGAACTATGGCTGAATGTTTAGCTATTAGAACCTCTGATATTTTAGAGTATGCAGACTTTAAGGATGAGTTTGCGATGCAGATCGGTAAGTACAATTTAGGTATATTAGAGGATATCAAAAATTTATACCTTCACGACTTTGGTATCTTTATAGAGATGGCTCCAGACGAAGAGGAGAAGGCTATGCTTGAGCAGAATATACAAATGGCTTTGTCTAGGCAGGATATAAATCTTGAGGATGCTATTGATATTCGTGAGATTGCAAATCTTAAAATGGCAAACCAGTTACTTAAAGTTAAGCGTAAGGCGAAGATGGTTGCTGAGCAACAACAGAAAGCTCAGGAGCAACAGATGCAAGCACAAATGCAGATGCAGGCGCAGCAAGCAACAGCTCAGCTGGCTATGCAAACAAACCAGTCTGACACTCAGTCTAAGATAGCTGTAAAGGAGGCGGAGGTTGCTTTCGATATACAGAAGTTGCAGATGGAGGCTAAGTTAAAACAAGACTTAATGCAGACTGAATTTCAAATGCAAATGTCTTTAAAAGGTATTGAGCAGGAGAGTTTACAGTCAAGGGAAGATAGTCGTGAGAACGCAAAATCTGGAAGGATAAACCAGCAGTCTACTCAAACGTCTAAAATGATCGAACAGAAAAAGAGGGACTTACCTTCTATCAACTTCGAGTCAAATGAGGATAGTTTAGATGGATTTGACCTTGCTGAATTTGACCCTAGATAAATAGTAAAATAAGTATTAACTTTGTAAAAATCAAATCAAATGAAAGTAAAAGCAGTAGAAGCAAACGCTGAGGAAAAATCAAGGGCAGAAGTTGAAGAGGGTTTATTAAAAAAACACGAAGAGCAGTATGAGCCGGAAGACAAAAAAGATGATGGTATTGACAGAATAAGTTTTGTCAATGGAGAGAATCAAACCACAGCCACTAATACTGGGGAAGCTACAAGTGACACAACGATCACTAGCGATCCAGAAGGTGAAGATGATTTAGGCGCCATAGAGGCTTCTAATGTTAAAGAAGAATTACAGGAACAAGATATTCTTTCATACATAAAGAATAGATATAACAAGGATATACTCTCTGTTGATGAGTTGTTTGCGGAAAAAGAGGCAAACGTTGATTTACCAGAAGACGTATCTAAGTATTTGAAGTACAAGCAGGATACTGGGCGTGGTATTAATGATTTCTATGAGTTACAGAGAGATATTGATAGTATGGACGACAATGCTGTACTTGCTAGTTATTACGAATCGACTGAGGAAGGTTTAGACGCTCAGGATATTCAAGACATTATCGAAGACAAGTTTTCATTTGATGAAGACCTTGATGATGAGAAGGATATTAGAAAAGTAAGGTTAGCGAAGAAACGAGAACTTGCGAAAGCTAAAACGTTTTTGAATGAGCAGAAAGATAAGTACGGTGTTCCTCTTGAGTCAAGTGGGAATGGGTTGTCTGGAAATCAAAAAGAAGACATTGATGCTTACAAAAAGTCAATCGAGGACTCAAAAAGTGTGACGGAGCAGAACAAAAAAAGGTATGACTATTTCTTAGATAAAACCGAGTCGGTTTTTAACAATGAGTTCAAAGGTTTTGAATTCTCAGTTGGTGAAAAAAATATTACTTTCAAGTCGGGCGACACAAATGAACTCAAAAATGTTCAATCTGATGTTAATAATTTCATTAACAAATTTATGGACAAGGAGGGTTTAATTATGGACGCAAAGGGATACCATAAAGCCTTATCGGTTGCTATGAATCCTGACAAGTTCGCTAAACATTTTTACGACCAGGGAGCAGCTTCTGCATTAGATAACTCTAATAGGAAATCTAAGAACATCAATATGGATGTTAGGCAGCAGTCACAGACGGTATCCAAAAACGGGATAACGATTAGGCCTTCTAGTAAAGGTAACGACAGCGGAAGGGGTTTGAAGATTAGGAGTACAAAGAAAAATTAATCATTAAAACAAAATCAAAATTATGCCAGTAAATGCAACACCGGGATTTGACTTGCAGCCAAGTGCGCAACAAACTCCATTAGCAACAAACTACATAAGCAACTTTGATTTCTTAAATCAGTATCTTCCAGATACTTATGAAAAGGAATTTGAGCGTTATGGAAACAGATCAGTAGCATCATTCTTAAGAATGGTTGGAGCTGAATTACCTTCTACATCTGACCTTATCAAATGGACAGAACAAGGAAGATTACACACGAAGTACCAAGCGGTAACTTCTTCAGGATCAGTTGGTGCTGATTCAGCAGTTTGGACTATTCCAAACACGTCAACGAACTTTAACCCGGCATTGGGTGGAACATCTAGCCAGGCAGCTTTAAGAGCAGGTCAGACGGTTATGATTTCTGACAATAGCTCAAACTCATCTGCGCAGAACAAGGGTATCATTACTGTAGCTCCAACGGCTTCAAACCCGAACGTAGTAACAATCGCTTACTATGAGTCTGCTGGTCAGACTATGGATGCAGGAATATCTTGCGACATTTTTGTTTACGGTTCTGAATTCTCTAAGGGAGTAGAAGGAATGAAAGGTTCTTTAGAGGCTAACAACTATTTCTTCCAAAACAAACCAATCATCATCAAAGACAAGTATTCTGTTTCTGGTTCTGATATGGCTCAAATTGGATGGGTAGAAGTTGAAGGTGATAACGGAGTTGGGTACTTATGGTACTTGAAATCTGAACACGAGACAAGGTTACGTTTTGAGGATTACTTAGAAACAGCGATGATTGAAGCAGTTCCTGCTGAAGCAGCGTCTGGAGCTGGTGATTACTTACAAGGTGTAGGTGCAGGTCTTAGTGCTGAGAACGAATCTGGATCAGAAGGGATTTTCTACGTTGTAGGAAATAGAGGAAATGTTTTTGGTGGTGGTAACCCTACTACTTTGGCACAATTTGATAACATCATCCAGAGACTTGACAAGCAAGGATCTATTGAGGAGAATGTTATTTTTGTGGACAGACAGTTCTCATTTGATATTGACGATATGTTAGCTTCACAAAACTCTTATGGAGATGGTGGAACTTCTTATGGTTTATTTGACAATGACAAGGACATGGCATTGAACTTAGGTTTCACAGGTTTCCGTAGAGGTTACGACTTTTACAAGTCTGACTGGAAGTACTTGAACGATCCTACAATGAGAGGTGGTATAAACGCAGGAGCAGTTAACGGACTTTTAGTTCCAGCTGGATCTACAACAGTTTATGACCAGGTCTTAGGTAAGAACGCTAAGAGACCATTCTTGCACGTTCGTTACAGAGCTTCAGAAACTGAAGACAGACGTTACAAGTCTTGGATTACTGGTTCTGCTGGTGGTGCTTCGACAAGTGACTTGGATGCAATGGAGGTAAACTTCTTGTCTGAAAGAGCAGTATGTACGTTAGGTGCAAACAACTTTTTCTTATTCCAACAAGCATAAGTAAATAGTAGTATTTAATAGGGAAAGACAAGTCTTTCCCTATTTTTATAAATTAAATTTAATCATATCATAATGAAAGAAAAACAAGAGTACAGAGCAAAAGCTTATCGATTGAAAGGGAGTAAAGCTCCTTTGTCATATATGTTGTCTTCTAGACACTCACAGAGATCTCCTCTATTGCACTTTGACGAGGCTAAGGGTAATAATAGACCATTGCGTTATGCGCGTAACCAGAAGTCTCCTTTCGAGGATGAGCAGGATGGTAATGCTATTTTAGAGCCTATTGTTTTCGAAGACGGTTTGTTGACTGTTTCAAAGGAAAACCAAATATTACAAAAGTTTTTACACTTGCACCCAAGCAATGGAAACATATTTGAAGAAATAAACAAAGAGCGTGATGCCTCTCAAGAGTTAGAAAGCGTTGAAGCGGCACTAGATGCTCAGATTTCAGCAAAAGAAATTACAAAAGATGTAGTCAAGCTTACTCAAATTTGTCGTGTATTAATGGGTAACTCCGTTAAGAATATGACTGTTCCTGAATTAAAAAGAGATTTACTAGTTTACGCTAGAAACAATCCTGAAGAATTCTTGGATACGGTTAATGACCCGATGCTTGAACTTATGGATGATGTTCATCAATTTTTCAGCTCTACGTTGCTAGGATTTAGAAACAACAACAAGGATGTTTACTACAACTTAAGTAACAATAAGAAGAAGATGTTAACGGTACCGTTCGGGGAAGACCCTTACTTTATTGTCTCTTCTTTTATGCAGAGTGATGATGGATTAGAAGTCTACAAGCTTCTTAAAGGTAAGATTAAATAGAATCTCACACTATACACTAAGAACACTCTAAATAAATTAGGGTGTTTTTTTTTTGCTATATTTGTAGAAAGAAATTATTATGCCAATAAACGAAGTACGAAACACCGTATTAGCGATAGTTAATAAAAACAACTACGGATATATCTCACCGCAAGACTTTAATTTGTATTGTCAGCAGGCGCAGATGTCTGTATTTGAAGACTATTTCTATGCTTATAACAACCAGATTGTTAAGGAAAACCAGAGAACATCTGGGACGGGATATGCAGACATAACGAAAGGACTGGTTGAGGTAATTGATGGATTTTCATCTACACAGACACTAATAAATAATGGAGCAAATTTATTCTCGCTTCCTAGTAACTATTACTTAATCAACAAACTAAACTACTACCCAACGATTGTGGCTTCAGGGGCTATAACCCTGAATGCTGCTTTTACAATTAATGACACTGAGGCAACGTTTGTGACAAGCGGAGTTGCAGCAGGTCAATTAGTTTCATCCACATCAAAGGATGGCGTTACGGCTGGGCAGAGCGCTTACATAACGAGTGTAAACAGTGAGACCTCACTGACAATAACGGTTGACTTATTTTCAAAAGAATCTACCATTGGTGGTACCTACGCTATTGTTTTAGGAAATGGTATCGTTGAGGTTGAAAGAGTTAACCAAAATAAAATATTCTACCTTAAGTCATCGCCACTAACCTCGCCTTCTACTGGATATCCAGCTTACGTGCTAGGTAATGCTACGACTACGGGTTATGGAAATATAATTAACGTTTACCCGGAAACTTTAACTACACCGGGGACAATATTTGCACAGTACGTGCGGTACCCTATCGATCCAAAGTGGACGTATGTTGAGATTGTTTCGGGAGAACCTGTGTTCTCAGCATCTCAGGGAGATTACCAAGACTTCGAATTACCTCTGTCAGATGAGCCAGCTTTGATTGCTAAGATCTGTAAGTATGTTGGTATCGAAATCAGGGAGCAGGACGTTTACCAATTTGGAGCAGGGGAACTACAATCAGAACAACAAACACAACGATAGATGGCATATATAAATGACTACGCATATTACCAAAACTCAGGTGGTACTCCGAAGGATGCAAACTGGGGATCATACCAATACGTTTCTTTAGCAGACATCGTTAACAATTTTATGTTGATGTACCAAGGAAACCATGAGTTGGTGAATAACATCGACCGTTACCAAGTTTTGTTTCACGCAAAGAGAGGTATACAAGAGTTGAACTATGACGCAATGAAGGAAATTAAAATACTTCAATTAGACGTTACGCTTCAACTTAGGTTTATATTGCCACAAGATTATGTAAACTGGGTTAGGATCTCTGTGAACACGGGTGGTGTATTAAAGCCACTTACAGAAAATATTCAAACCAACTGGTCGGCAGCGTATCTTCAAGACCACGATGCTAACATATTATTTGACCAAGAGGGAAATGTATTGAGGCCTGAGAATTCAGAACTTGATTTAGAAAGAATAACCCGTGGAGAAAAAAGTATTTACCTAAACAATGGTAGTAGATTCAATGGATCCGAAGGTTACTGCTCTGATGGCAACTGGTATTTTGACTATTCAGTTGGCGCACGTTTTGGGTTAAACCCAGAGACGGCTAACTCGAATCCTACGTTTACAATTGATAAGCAGTCTGGTGTAATCAACTTTAGCAACATTTCAAATGCAGCGTCTGTTGTATTGGAGTATGTTTCAGATGGCATGGCAGGTGGTGTCGATACTGAGGTTCAGTTGAATAAGCTTTTTGAGGAGTATATTTATGCTTACGTAAAGTACTCGATCTTAAACGGAAAGCTATCTGTGCAGGAGTATGTTGTAAACAGGGCTAGGAAAGACAAGTCTTCTTTACTTAGGAACGCTAAAATTAGATTAAGTAACATTCACCCTGGAAGACTCTTGCAGAATATGAGAGGCCAGAATAAATGGATAAAATAATATGCCAATAATTACTACAAACTTTGTTGCAGGTAGAATGAATAAGTCTATTGACGAAAGACTTTTACCTCCAGGGGAATACGTTGACGCATTAAATGTTAGGTTGGGTTCTACGGAAACCACTGAGGTTGGTGCTGTTGAGAACGCAAAAGGAAACTCTAGGCTTACGACTCTTAGGTACAAAGGTCAGGACTTAAGTATTGCAGCCCTATGTATTGGTGCGTATCAGGATGGTGTAAGGGAGACTTTGTACTGGTGGATACATGACGATGAGAATCCAGCTGCTTCAGGCGGTGTGGTAGATATGGTTGTGTCGTACAATACAACAAGTGAGGTTATAAATTACCACGTTGTTACTGAAGAGCTTTTAGGTTTTAGCAAGGATTTTCTTGTCACTGGAATAAGTTTGATTGATGGCTTGTTGTTTTGGACGGATGATTTAAATCCACCTAGGTATATAAATGTACTCAGAAATTACGACTCACCAGTAGGTAGTGTCGACCAGATAAAAGAGGAAGACATTAGTGTTATTGTAAAGATTCCAGGTTTTGAAGATCCAGCAAACGATGTGATACCATTACCTGTACCTAAGACAATTTTGTTAAATGTTCCGGGAGGAGAAAATTACATTGAAAACAGATTTCTTTGCTTCGCTTACAGGTATAGGTATTCGGACGGTCAGTATAGTGCTACGTCATTATTTAGCTTACCAGCCTTTGCAGCAAAGCCTTTTGATTTTGATACTAAAAACTACAACAACGCAGGTATGGAAAACCTGTATAATGGCGTTACTATACAGTACTCTACTGGTAGTAAGCGAGTTGTAGAAATTGATTTACTTTTTAAAGACACAAACTCAAATACTATAAATGTAATTGAGAGGTTTATAAAGGAAGACTATGGATGGGCAGATAATACTACTCAGTCATACGTCTTTACAAATAGTAAGATTTATACGGTTTTAGGTGGAGATGAATTACTTCGTCAGTATGACAATGTTCCTAGGTTAGCTAAGGCTCAGATTGTGCAAGGTAACAGGTTGATGTATGGAAACTATGTTGACGGTTACAATTTCACAACAGGTGGTCCAGGTGGTACTAGAATTTCTTTAGATTACAATACAAGGATAATTAACACTGCTATACTTTCTCAGGATTTACCTTTCGCTTCTTTTGCGACAGGCCTTAGCTATGATATAGATTCGTCTGACAATAAAAGCTACACGAACAATGCGCTTACATTTGATTTATCTGAAACAAAAGGTAAATTATTGAAAGGGGCTTTCTTGGGTTTGTTATTTAGCATTGAAAGTCACGAGACCACTGTTGCTTCAGGTCAGGAAGACAATCCTGCTTGGTTAGCAAATGATAAGTTTAAGAACTCTAATTTTACTTTAGAGGTAAACATAACCTTAGACGAAAACTATTCATCAACATATGATTTACTTAGCAGTACTTTATTTCAGGATGCTATAGGTACTGTTTTTAATACTAATTTTAAACCAATTGCAGACGCAGATAAAGGTGTTTCTTTGACTGATTTTTTTAATAACGAATTATCATCACCGTCATCTTCTTTCCAGTTTTCTAAGTTTAATAGTGGTATCACTAGTTCTACCAATCAGCAAGGATTTTTTCTTTCAGGAATATCTCCAGGGTCAGATACTTTTAATATCCAAGTTATAGGGATGCAGTATCAGAACGTGGACGCAACACCTACGACTACAGATGTATTTGAATACTTTAGATTTGTTAGTGGTGAAGCTGGTTTCAGTAATACTGTAAATACCGGAAGTTTACACAGTAATAGAGATTACGAGACTGGTATAGTTTACAGTGACGGATACGGTAGGTCATCTACTGTTTTAGTTTCAGAAAGAAATACTGTTTATGTTGAGCCAGGAAATAGTGATACACAAAATACTATACAGGTAGCTGTCAATTCTCTTGCTCCTTACTGGGCTGAGAGATATAAGTTTGTTGTGAAACCAAGTTTATCAAATTACGAGGTTATTTACACTAACTTCTATTACGTAAGGCCTAGTGATAATATGGTCTTCTTTAAACTAGAAGGTGACAATGTGAATAAAGTAGCCAAAGGGCAGACGCTTATTATAAAGGCAGATGTTTCTGGGCCTGTATCAAGACTTGAGAAAGTTGAGGTGCTAGAAGTTGGTGCTGAGGCTAGAGATTTTTTAGCAATTCCAAGTGAATTAGGTGAGGAGTCAAATCAGCTTGCAGGGTTGTATATGCAAATGAAGAACCAGAATTTTGACATAGTTATACCTGAAGATTCGGTAATAGAGTATGGAGAGATAGTAAGAAGAGACGATGAATATGGCTGTACAAATAAAAGAAAGATCGCTTACCCTTGCTATACGCAGGATATTGAAGGATCTGGCGCAGCAACAACAAATTACACGGTTCCGGCAGGATCAACCGTAAAAATAAAAGTAACAGCTTTTCGTAACGATACATATAACGGAAATAGTTGTCAAGAAATATTATGGGAATGGGACCAGCAATACATCTCAAGTGATGATTATAGCGACCTTAGAAGATGGTGGCTTGGTGACAGCATAAACCCTGAGATAGCAGATCCTGGAGATCTTTCTGATGAGACTGTTATTAATTTTAATGCAAATTTAGCAGAACCTTCAGGTACTCCTAACGGAGAAATACTTGATACTAACGGTACTGCGAATAATGTTTCTTGCGAAGGTTTTGAAGTTACCTTTCAATGGATACAAGATTCATCTCAGTCATCTGCATCTCCTTTGTATTTAGGTGTGTCGTCTGGAATGTATGGGTGCCATAGATTAACACAGTCAAACAGAACAGCAGACCTTCATGTTGAGTTAATTGTACAAAGAGCAAACACTTTAATTGTATTTGAAAGTGAAGCTTTAGATGCAGATGCTGAATTGTATTACGATGCCTCTGAATCTTTTCCAATTACACAGCCGGAAGGATTTCATTTATCTGGAGGTAAAACTGGACTAGGAGACCAAGATCAAACCGCAAGCAGAGATGCTGTGGTGAATTTAAATTTCCAAGACTGTTTTACTTTTGGTAACGGTGTTGAAAGTTTTAAAATAAAAGATTCACTAGCAGGTAGAGCTATGGTGTTAGGGCAGAGAGTTTTAGCTGTTTCTAACCAGGACTATAAGGAAGCCGACAGGTTTGAAGGTATCACTTATAGTGGTATTTACAGTAGTAATAGTGGAGTTAATAATCTTAATGAATTCAATTTAGGGTTAGTAAACTTTAAGGATTGCGAAACAATATTTGGACCAATACAAAAAATGCACGCTCGTGAAACAGATATACTTGTTTTGCAGGAGGATAGAATAACTTACGTATTGTCAGGTAAGAATTTAATTAGCGACAGTACTGGAGGTGGTGTTATCGCATCTGTCCCTCAAGTTTTAGGTACTCAGATTGCTAGGATTGAAGAGTATGGTATTAGCTACAACCCAGAAAGTTTTGCTTCTTGGGGTTCTGATATGTTCTTCACTGACGTGAAAAGAGGTGCTGTTTTAAGGTTAAGAGGTACTAGTAAAAACAATGATTCTTTGGAAGTTATTTCTTCTAACGGGATGAGGTCTTACTTTAGGGACCAGTTCTTTGATTCTATACAGACACAAAAGTTAGGTGGTTACGACCCTTACATGGACGAGTATGTTTTAGGAATGAACTGTACTCCTATACCTTTACCTCCAGAAGTTTCGGCTTGTGGATACACCTTGCAGAAAAATAATTTACTACCAGAATCGGTAATTGTTTCTACTATAGATTACGGTGCTGTGATTGGTGAGTGTAATATATCTTACAATGTTTCAGATGGTGGTTCTATAACCATATCTTCATTATGGAATGGTGTCACTACTGATAGTGGTGTACTTACAGGAAGCGGTGTGTTTACATTTGATAAGACACTGAATACTCCCAGGAATGCGGTTGTAACAATTGTAGCAATAACGAAGTCATCCATCAATATAACAGCTGAATGTCCTACGGAGATAGCTATAGAGGTTGTGAAGTTGGTTATGAATTCTTCAGCTGATGCAGATGACTTTATACATACGGAGTATAAATGGAGTGATTCCAATATTGTTAGCCCTATAGACTCAAACTTAGCTACCTTTGGCAACAGTAATAAGGTTGCTTCTAATTATGTTTCTCAGGTGGGGATTAGATCTTTAGGGGTATTTCCTTACAGTGGAACAAATATTACAGTTAGGTCTAATAAGATAGAATTTGATGATTACAACTGGGTGGTTGGAAACGATAATTTTAAATACCTGTCTAGTAGTGTTTTGTACTCAAACAGTGAGTCGGATATAGCTACGTTATTAGCGGATTCTACAACAATTCCAAACAATGAGGTTACGAACCCATCAACAGGATTGTATGAGGCTGTTATTTCAGGTTTAAATTTACCTATTGGAAATAGGTACTTGTATTTAATTTACGATTACAGAGGTACTAGCTGCCAGGAGTTTTGTTATGACGCAGGATCTGCGGTTAAAGCTTGTTGTGATTGTGAGGTTAACTACGTTGCTTACCAAAGTAGCACGATACAGCAGAATAAAAATGTTGTATGTGGGCAACCTTTGACTGTAACATATTACCATACAGGTGAAAATAGTTTACCAGTGTCAGGAGATTTTGTATATTCATCTTCAAACGGAGAGCCAGGGACTACATTAGCTCTTGGGTTATACCAGATTAGTGGAACAGATTATATAACAGTAAATAAATATGGGTTAGTTACAGAAGTGACTACTTGCCCATCAAACCAACTTTAAATGGGAGTATTAGGAACATATTGTTTTGACGGATTAAATTTTTCTCAAGCCTCTGCGCTTTTCACGGATGCATCATTATCTACATTGGCTGCTGATGGTCATTACTCTCAGGGAGGTATCGTTAGAGAGCAGCTGGAGGGAGTGTTGCTAAAGGCTAACGCTTGTGGTTCTTGCTCTATTTCTTGTGGAAGTGGGGTGTCTGTAAGTATTAGCCAGAATGGTTTCTTTGATATAAACTTTGATGTTGGTAACAGTATCGGTGCGGTAGTGGCTTACTTCTATATGGGGTCTTCTATTGCTGACGGTGTGCTTGCTAATTACGATTCAAGTAACTACAATAGGCTTACTGCAAAAGGTAATAACGGTACTACTTTAGTTGACGGTACAGGTGCAAATGTTGATTACGCAGGTATTGGAAACCAGGGAACTGGAGATCCTACCTATGTTGGTAGCGACCAGGCTGATATTATTAGGGCGTATACGAACACAAATACAACTCCTGGGCAATGTAATCCAGGTGATGCACCGGAAAACTACAGCTACTCAGGAAACTCTTACGTTGCGCAAGGGACATTAAATCCTTTAACGGTAACCAACGATATGTGTGGTAGGGCAACCACTGGAAGTCCTGTGTTTACCGTGGTTATACCAAAAACAAATACCGGTGTTACTTCATTAAACTTAAAGGTTTCTGCACCTGCGTGTGGTACATTCTTTTCTTACGAGTTGGATTGTCCTGACTTCCTACCAAGCTTTAGTTCTTCGGTGGCGCAGTTTACAACAGAGTGTGATGTAAACCAGAACCAAACATTTCATTTCTCAAGGAATGCAACAGGAACGGGAACACCTTTTACCGTGGACACGAATGTAATACCAGAGGTTGGTAACTTTGTTTTTATCGATAGAAACGGAGCGACCTACTTAAACGATACGTCAAGCATAAGGTACTATGTTAGTGGCACTATATCTATTGGTGTTAGGAATGGTGTGGTTATATCTACTCAAGAGTGTGATAATAGCTCAGCGGTTCCAAAGACAATGGGTCCAAGTTCTACGAGTAGGGCTTCTGCTTGTGATACAACGGATACTCCAAACACTGTTTACTTCCAAAATAACATTGTTGAGGAGGGTGTTACGGCATACTCTGACCCTGCGTTTAACGTTCCATTTATTGGTGACAGTGGCTTCTATAGATTGGATGACAGCGCTAAAACTAAGGCGATACAAATTAACTCTTCAGGTTTAATAATATCTCCAGTTTTTCTTTGCGGTTCATCTGTTTATAAATTAAGCGATTGTAGTTCTCAGTTATTTTTCACTGTAAGTAATGACTTTCCTGCTCAGTTAGGTGATGTTATGCAGTATCAAGTTGGAACTCCAGGTGAGGGGGCTGTTTACTGTGGTACCATTGTAGATTTAGATCCAGGTGGATTGGCTGATGCTACTTTAGTTAACGGACTTTCTTATGATTGTAATGATAGCGTGCATTGTGCGCAGTAATAATGATAAATAAATAAACAATGGCTTCAAATTGTAACAACAAGACAGTGTCGTACAGCGTAAGCGCAAAGGGATTTCCTTCCTTCTATAGTTTCATACCCGAGTATATGATTGGTATGAATAGTTTTTTCTATAGTTTTAAGGGTGGCAACCTGTGGAGGCATAACACAAACTCAAAGAGAAATAACTTTTACGAGGAGCAGTTTGACTCGACAATAACAAGCGTGTTTAATCCACAGCCAACTCAAGCAATAAAGCTATTTAAGACATTGTCTTACGAATCTACAACTACCGTGGACCAGCAGTCAAATGCGGCCTGGAGTTGTGAATATTTAAAGACTGATTTGACGGATGGTAACCCAGGGTCTATGCTTGGGACATACTTCCAGCAGAAGGAGGGCGAGTGGTTTAGTTACATAAGAACAAACGCGTCAACAGTAAACTTCAAGTCTAGGTCAGCGAATGGTATCGGTAACTGTACAGCTATTAGTGGTTTTATTACGGATATACTTGTGGACTTCAATGTTTCTGTTGGGTCTATTGTTAGTATTGGAGATTTAGTCTATGCTGCCGATATAGAGAATGGTGCGGTGGTTGGAATACCTGTAGCTGCTGGGGTGGTTATAGCAAAGACTTCTAAAAGTATTTCTATAGACGCTACGCCACAAGAAAATTATACGATTCCTAGCGTTGGTCAGTACGTGATGTACATAAAGAACTCTGTAGCAGAGTCGACTGGAGCGAGGGGATACTACTTAGAGTTTAAATTAAAGAACACTTCATCAAATCCAGTTGAGTTGTTTTCTGTAGGAAGTAGCGTGATGAAAAGTAATCCATAGAATTTCTGTATATTTGTGATATGGAATTACATATAAGGGGGTTAATCGAATCAGATTACGATGAGATTTTGTGCAAGTGGTGGAAGGATTGGAGATGGACTCCTCCTGCTAGAGATTTTTTACCTAGCAATGGTGTTGGTGGTTTCATTGTTTACGATGGTGAAACTCCTGTTTGCGCAGGCTACGTTTACCTTACAAATTCTAAAGTAGGTTGGTGTGATTGGATCATATCCAACTTTGAATATAAAGACAGAAGCGGTAGGAAGGATGCGCTAAATATGTTGATAGATACTTTAAGTAGTACATTGAAGCATAGCGGATGCAAGTACTCTTACGCTTTAATAAAGTCTAAATCCTTGATTGGAAATTACGTAAGTAATGGATATATTGAAGGGGATAGTTACAATAAGGAAATGATAAAAATATTATAATATGGCAGCGGTAACATCAGCAGTAGTAGGTATAGCAACAGGTCTGACATCGGCAGGTATGAGTTTTAGTCAAGCGGCTAAGGCGTCATCAGCTGAGTCTAAAGCGCTTAAGGCGTCTGAAGATTTAATGGAGGAGGCAAAAAAACAAGCGGAAGTTCAATATTTAGAGGCGCTTAATGTTCCCTTAGATGGTTATGACGAAGAGGCTCGTGCAAACTTACAGGCGCAACAGCAAAATATTCAAGCACTCCAAGAGGGAGACGCTAGGAATCTAGCTGCTGGTGTTGGAAGGGTTGGAGCAGGTGCCACTCAAACAAACGAAGGTATTCGTATTGACAAGAATAAGGAGCTTTATGAGTTAGAAAAGGCTCAGGTTTTAGAACAACAAGCTATTGGTCAGGATTTAAAAGAGATGTCTGTAGGGGCCGCTACGGATCAGCAGTTAATGGCTCGTGATTCAGCGGAAGCCAAAGCTGCTGCTCAACAAAGTGCCTTTGCAGGTGTGGGTCAGGCAGCTACATCAGCAGCCAGTCTAGTTCCGTTATACGCTCAATCAAAACAAGACTCAGCTATTGGTGACGTTCTAGGTAATACAGATACGAGTGGAATGAGGATGTCTAGTAATAATCCTAACGCAAACGAGACGTTGTTTAGCAAGTACACATTAGATAAAAACGCTTTAGAGGCAGCTAAGTATGCTCCTCAAATAGCAGGGACAGCAGCTATGAGTGAATCTCAAATCATGCAGGAGCTTACAGCAATGGGTTACACCATGGAAGAACTACGTGCGTTGAAAAAAGCTAAGAGTGGTTTCAATATTAACGCAGCAGGAAGATTCTCTAGATAAAAAATTATGGCAGAAAATAAAAGTACACCACAAGGAGCAAACAAGTACTCTACTTATGCTCAAAGAAATGTAGAAAGCACTCAGGTTGATTGGTCTAAGATTGCAAGTTCTTTAACAAAAGGAGCTGAGTCGATTAGGGATGAGAGACAGGGTCGTAAGGATGCTATAGATGAAGCTACTCAGAACTCAATGGAGCAGCTTAGTAAGGTTGAGGATGTAAATAATCAAGATGCAGCCAGCTTACTTATTGATGGCTCTAGTATGTCTACAGAATCTTTAAGAGTTCAATCGAATTTACTTAAGCGTGGGTTGATTAAGCCAAAAGATTTTAAGCTTTTTATGCAACAGCAAAAGAATGGGTACGCAAACTTAAACACGGCTGTAAAAGGTTGGGACAAGTGGGCTACACAGGCATCTGAACGTTTAGCGATAGCGAAGGCTACTAGCTCACCTTTAGCAAGCGAGTTAGAGATTGAGCTTAATAAGCAAATTGAAGGCTTAGGTAACTTGAAGAATAAGAAGTTATGGACTAACCCTGTTAATGGACAGATGCAGTTGGTTACTATGGGTAAAAACAAGGATGGTATCTACAACGTTATGCCTGACTACAATACTGAGAAGGAAAAGTTTCAGAACCCAAACAGTATGAACAACTTAATGAAATTCAAGCTAGATAGGTTTGACTTAAAAGGAGCAACAAAAAGAATTACAGACCAGACCGCTACAATTATAACTTCATACGAGGGTAATTATGATGTTTTATCTGGTGGTGGAGCAATATATTCAAAGGAAAGTTTTAGACAGTTAGGGAAGTTTGGAAAAGATTCAAACGGCAAAAGACTAACATTTAAAGACTGGAAGGAAAACGAAATTGATGCTATTGTTGGTACCTCCTCTGACACAGACAACTCTAATGCAGGGCAAGTTCTTGCAGGAAGAGGTTACAAGTACGCTAGAACAAAGGAACAATTTAAGGAGAAGTATCCAAACCTTGACGAGAAATACTTCATACCATACGACACAACTTCGGGGAGACCTGAAATTACATTGACTGCTGCTCAGCAGAAGGAGGCTAGGAATATAGTTAACGGACAGATTGAGTCCGGTATAGATGAAAAACTCAGTATATCTGCTGCAAAATCAGGACAACAAGCTACATCAAATACCAGTAAGATAGATGATGATAAAGATAGGAGAGTTGCTTATGCTGGTGATTTAAATAACCTTATGTCTGGGTCAGCTGGAGAGGCATCTGCTGTTGGTGAAGATAGAATTGTGGACATGAATAAGAGATTTAAAGAGTCTGGAAGTCAGTCAACTAAAGAGATACAGAAAATATCAAGAGAATCTAACTCGTTTGTTATAAAACAAAAAGAGAAAGGTAAGGATACATCTGTTACAATACAGAGGTACGAAAAAGATGGTAAAGGAGGTTACGATCCTAGTAAACCTAGACCAGAAAAAGAAATAGCAAGAGAGCTTTACAGGCAAATACTTCCTTCAGATGCTACTGATATGTCATTTGACCAGTGGTATCAAGATGCTTTAGATGATGGATTTAGTTTTACTCCAAGAATGATTGACGATGGTAATGGAAATATGATTTCTAACCCTAAATACAAGGGAGACGAAACCAGTTCAACTACTGAGAAGATCAAACCTGTTAATTTATATTCATCAGGAGGTGATTACACTGATTTAAATATGACAAAAACGGTTGCTGACGAGTACGCTTTAATTGGTGACGGTAGAGATAACTTTGAAGAAGCGACTCCTGTTGTAATGAAATCACTTGAGAGAGGTCTTTCTGTAATACCAGGAGCAAGAGGTATAACAGTGACTGGTAAGGATGTTAGTTGGAAAAGTACTAACGATATAATCGTAACCTTTAATGATCCAGTTACAGGAAAGCCAGGTAAAAAAACTTTTAAATTCGACTCTGATACTACAAAATTACAAGGAGAGGTTGATATGTTTATTAATGAGCAGATAGAGCTATACAATGACTCATTGAAATCATCAAGTAAACCAGAAGTAAATACAAAAGGAAACGCATCAAGATTTAATAAAGAATCATAATGAACGAAGAAGCTTTTAAGTACGCTTACAGTCTTTTTACAAAAGATGGATACACAGGAACAATAGATGATTACAGATCTTTAGTATCTAGCGATGCTGATGCCTTAGATTATTCTTACGAGTTATTTAAGAAAGATAAATACTCAGGTTCAAGAGAGGAGTTTCAAGAATTGTTAAATCCTGAAAAAAAAAATCAAGTCGACACCGTGGAAGAGATTTCAAATGGGGTGCAGGAAATTACGGAATCATTACCGACAGATGGATCTTCGGATTCTTCAGATCAAAAAAATAGCATACCTACACTAGAGCAGGATGTTATTACTGACAGTTCTATTAATGGTATTGAAGTTGAGAAGGAAACTTTTGACCAATTCATAGGCGATGAAGAAACAGTAAAGAAAGAAACTGAAGACCCTTTTTCTTTTTCTATGAATGTCGTAGACGAGGCTTTAATAAATGGAACAGAAGAGAGCGCTGTTCCTTTAATGAATTATCACTTCAACCAATATGGTTTTGATTTTAAGGAGTCAGATATATTAGGTGACGGAATGATTGTTACTTCTGCGTCTTTAGATGAGGACGGAAAGAAAAAAGAACTTAGAGTAAATTTAGATCCATTCTCTGGAATTGGAGACAAGGAAGAAAAAAAGTTACTGCAAAAATTCTTAAAAGAAAATAAAGCTGACAGTAGAAAACTTAAATCTGCTGAAAAAGGATACGCTAATTTAGAGAGAAAAATTACTGACAAAAAAGAAATAGACGCTTCTTTAAATTCACTTAACACTAAGGCGAATGTACTTAATAAAGAGGTTCAGAATTGGTTAAAAGGAAAATCAGAGCTAGATAAAAGACAAGAATTTTTTGATGGATTATCTCAAGAAGAATTAAACGATCCTAAAATCAGGGAGGCGTTTAACTTATATATGTCTGACAGAAGTAACTCTAACCAACTTAGACAGAACATATTATCTCGTGATTCTAACTTAGCAGAATCAGGTAGAGCTTTAGACCAAACAATGGGGCGTTACTCTGAGATGAAAGCTGCATCTGGAAATATGTCTTCTGCTTCATTAAATGCTATATGGAGTGGAGTAGGTAGGATGGGTGCCAGTTCAATGAATTACGTTACTGATTTTATTGTAGGAACCGGAGAGTTCGGAGGAGCTAGTCCTATAGGATACAAGAAATTGTACATGGATACTGCAAGGAAAATGTTTGCAACTAAAAAATCTGAAGACATACATGATTCAGAAACTCCTTATGAAAACAACGAACTAAGTAAAAGGAAATGGAACAACTATCTTGATTCGTTGACTCAGGAACAGAAAGATAAAGTGGGTGCTAAGACCAAAGATATTTTAGCCAAAGACAGGAAGTATGACATCTATGACTTTAACGAGGAGGGTGGTGCTGATTTAAAAAAGATTCCAGCAGGAGGAAGATATTCTGATTACGCTAGAAAAGAGAATGTAAAAGAACTCAGTAAAGATTCAATGCTTGAACTTGCTAGGACATCTCCTATTGAAGAATTTGGAGATGACGATGCTAGTGTTGAGTACAGCGACTTAAAGAAAGAAGGTTTCTGGGGAGGAGCATACCTTGGATTGATGGAATCACTTCCAGCTATGGCTGGGCCTTCTGGCAAAGCAGGTTTAGTAATGAGAACGGCATCTATGTTTGGTCAAGTTTCTGACCACGTAAACGAGGAGATGTTTAAAAACCCTGAATTTGCAGATATTTCTGAGAACGAAAAACTAACTGTTGCTATACCAATTGGTATAACTGTAGGTGTTCTTGAGAGTATTGGTTTTAGAAACGTAGTACAGCAAAAAGGACTTCTTAATAAGGTTTTATTAAAAGCGATAGGAAAGTATACTGGAACAAAACAAGTTGCTAAGAGAGGATTTACGGATGTCGTTCGTCAAGAAGTTGATGGAATGTTATCTCGTGGTATTCTTACTTTGGCAGCAGGTGGTGTTGCTGAATTTGAGACTGGAGCTGCGCAAGAGATTGCTGATATTGGTATAAAAGGAATTTACAATGGGCTTAAGGAAAAGGATATGTTCCAAACTCCTAAAAGTTTTAAGGATGGATTAAATCAGGTTCTTAGAGCAGGTGCGCAAGAGATGGTTGGTGGATGGATAATGAGTACTCCAGGAGCAATGATTAACGCTGCTTCTTCTAAGGATTTTACTCGTTTAGATAATGGTATTTTTGAGGTTTTTGAAGACATGGTTGATGATGGTACGTCTACTAAGTTGATAAACGTAAAATTAAAAGACCAAATAAATAGCGGTGAGATTACAGCGAAGGAAGCTAAGGAGCAAGAAGCTGTTTTTAATAAACTAAAAGGAATTTACACTCAGATTCCTAGTGATTATTCTACTGACCAAAAAAAATCAGCTTTAGGGTTGTTATTAAATAGACAGGAACTAGAGCAATCTATAGAAGGTAAAGATCCTGCGACAGTAAAACCAGTGCAGAAAAAAATAGATGGTATAAACGAAGCTCTTGAGAAGATAAGTAATGATGCTTACGATGCTATTGAGGCACCTAACTTAGGAAGGACTGAGGAAGATGATGTTATTGATGAGACCATTGAATTAGAAGAACCAAAAACAGATAAGGATGCAATACAAGAGCAAGGCACAGAGGGCGTGGATACAAAAGAATCTACCGGAAGTAGCGAGCAGATCGAACCAGGAATCACAGATGATAAGTCTACCGGAGAGAGTGGCACCAAAACTGAAACAGAAAATGGGGCCAAGGCTGAGAAGGAAATAGAAGTATTAGAGCTTAAGGAGAAAGAGTTACAAGTAAAGCTAAAAGAAATAGCACAGAATGGAACCTCTCCAGATACAGAAAACGGTCAGTTATTTGATAAGGTTTCGGATGAATTGATTGAAGTAATTTCTGAAATTAAAAAAGCAAAAGATAATTTATTAAATCAAAAAGAAAATAAGGAGGTTGCAGAAATTGAAGAGGATATAGATGTTGTTGAAATTAAACCTACAAAAA
>Ga0222646_100152_pt1 | contig 22462 bp, 18 predicted proteins | sample AntAcemetagen293_FD_179819 | JGI IMG/M metagenome (GOLD analysis project Ga0222646, IMG submission 179819) | Saline water microbial communities from Ace Lake, Antarctica - #293 | ecosystem: Environmental > Aquatic > Non-marine Saline and Alkaline > Saline | place: Antarctica: Ace Lake | collected... | reverse complement strand
ACATAAATATAGAAGAACACAGCTTGGCTATTGAGGACTTGGAGCATTTTGCCGCCCTTGTCAGAAACGACTACAGCAACAAGGCTTGGGTTGGGCTAACACCGGAAGATTACGACTCAATGCGTCCACGTGTGCCGGACATCGTCAATGACTTTTCGTTTGCTGATGTTGCAGCAATTGTTGAGGACAAACTAAAGGAGAAAAACAATGGCTAAGTTAATCGACTTCCCCCTCCATTTGAACCCCGGTGAAACCTACGCAGACATTGACCCCGACAAGGTGCTGACTGGAGCATTGGGCAAGCTGAAAGAAGTGGTGATTGTTGGCTACGAAGCTGACGGTAGTTTTTATTTTGCAAGCACCCGCGCCAATGCGCCTGATGTGCTGTGGCTACTGAAACAGGCTGAGCAGAGACTCTTGGCCATCGAGCGGGAGATGAGAACATGACTACGACGATTGAGTTTAAGGCTTGGCTAGACAGCCCTCTGACAAAGGCGATGAAGCAAAACCACAAGGAGGCAGTGTTGGCAGAGCGTGAGGCGTGTGCAAAGGTGTGTGACGAAATCGTGGCCCGTTACAGACACGCAGACGATGCTCCTGAGATGGTTGCCGCCAACTGGTGCGCCGACGGCGTGCGCGCAAGAGGCAGTGTTTAAGTTACTACTGGCTTTGTTGATGCTACCAACATCAGTAATGGCCGTGCCGTACAGCAAGCAGGCAAAATGCTTGGCTGACAATCTGCACTACGAAGCACGTGGCGAAAGTCTGGCGGGTATTAGGGCGGTAGCTAACGTTGTCTTAAACAGGGTCGCAAGTAAGCGCTGGCCTAATTCAATCTGCAGGGTTGTGTACCAAAAAAAGCAATTCAGTTGGGCCAACGATTACAGGGCTAGAAACCCAAGGCTGGTGGCATACACGCAGAAGGTGCAAAGAGTTGTGGCCAAGGCAATGGCGGGAAGGCTAAAGGACAACACGAGAAAGTCAACGCACTACCACACAATAGCTGTTTACCCGCAGTGGGCGGGCAGGTTGGAAATGACTGAAGTAATTGGGTTTCATGTTTTTTATAAATATCACAGGAGAAAGAAATGACTTGCAACGACTGCGAACGATACAAACTGAGCGCGTCCATGTGGCGTGCCGAAGCATACAAACACGCGGGTACGCCCTTACCGTGGGAGCCCGAAGAACTGCTACGCAAAGAGTATGAGCGTGGGTATGCAGACGCTATGAAGCCGCAGACCCCCGTACCCCCAAAGGAGAAACAAAATGACTGATGTGGAAAGAGAGTTGGATTTCCAACTTGGCGACTTACAACGCGAGAACGCCGCGCTACGCCGACAACTAAGCGCGACGGTGGATGAGACCTTGCATCTGCGCCACACACTACAACACATATACGCCAAGACTTTGTTGGCGTTAGCACCAAAAGAAGTAACAGAACATGACGACAAAGCCTCGTACTGATGCCAATAGAGTGCGGCACTGCATACATAAATTAAAAGAATTGTCCAACTCAGGGTGGTGAGTTCGATTGGTCAGCATACGTTTGTAGCCTTGTAGATGTTAAACGTATTCTGATGCTGGTTACTGTGCCACCAAAGGTCGCAATGCCTCAATACAGCAGTAACTAAGTCTCCCCCACGGCGAATCTTGGAAGGGCGTCGAATCTACATTTCCCTTCCACCCCCTTAACTTATTAACAGGAGAACAATCATGGCGTCAACGCCGGAAGCACTAATCAAGAAACGTATCCGCAAGATACTGGATACCACCTCAACGTACTACGCCATGCCTGTCGGCACAGGCTACGGCAACAGCGGAGTGCCTGACTTCCTTTGTTGTAGTAACGGTCATTTCTTAGCCATCGAAGCCAAGGCAGGCAAAGGCAAAACTACAGCGCTCCAAGACGCACACATCGAGCGTATCCAAAAAGCAGGCGGCACCGCCGTCATCATTAACGAGCAGAACATCGACACGTTGCCTGCACTCTTGGAGCAAATGAAATGAGACAAACCAAGCGCACGAATTTTGAGGCAATAGTAGAAAGAGCTATAGCCGAATTTGACGCGTTGCCGGAAGAACAACGCGAACATTTTGTGGGGGTGTGCACTATGCTTGCGGCATGCTATGTCGGAAAAGACAAAGCGGTTGTGCTTCTCGATACCGAGGACAAAGTCACAATAATGGCAATCAACGCCGATGAGCTTTCGGTTGCCGAGGTAGTAGCAAATGCGTATGAAGCGGTTAATGCGCACGTCATGGAAAACGCACCGCCAAAGGAGATGATGAATTGAGCAAGCCATTTGACCAAATAGTAACTGTTGACTTCGAGACGTACTGGGACAGCAAGACGTTTACGCTTAGTAAGATGACCACTGAGGAGTACATACGCGATGAAAAATTTAGAGACTTCGGAGCTTGCTTCCATGTATACGGAAGCGACGACCCAATTGAATGGGTTAGAGGATGCGACATACCTGAGTACGTTTCTAGGATCGACTGGGGGCGAACTGCACTTCTCGCGCACAACGCACAATTCGATGTGTCAATACTGGGGTGGAAGTACGGCGTACTACCCGCTTTCATCTTCGACACCCTATCAATGGCACGCGCTCTACGCGGCGTGGAGGTTGGCAATTCCCTCTCGAGGCTGGCAAGCGCTTTTGGCCTTCCCGACAAAGGGCAAGCCCTACATTCGACTAATGGACTACGAGAACTGGATGCGCAGGTCGAAGAAGAACTCGCCGAGTACTGCAAGCACGATGTGTTCTTGTGCGAACGTATATTTTCAGCCCTTCGAGTTGGATACCCTACTTCAGAACTTAGACTCATAGACATGACGCTTCGGATGTATACCGAGCCAACACTATTGCTTGACAGCGAGATGTTGGAGCAGGCGCTAGTGGAGGAGAAAGAAAAGCGCGAGGGGCTACTGGAACGTCTTGGTGTAGAGGAGAAGATGTTGGCATCCAACCCAATGTTTGCAAAGATTCTGACAGGGATGGGCGTAGTGCCCCCGAAGAAGAAAAGCAAGACGACAGGCAAAGAGACACTTGCCTTGGCTAAGAACGATGCGTTGTTCCAAGCCCTGCTCAACGGCAGTAACGAGGATGTGTCGGCTTTGTGTGAGGCACGCCTACGAGTCAAGTCAACGACCGAGCGTACGAGGGCACAACGGTTTCTTGACATCAGCCACAGAGGGGCGCTACCTGTCCCACTAAGCTACTACGGAGCAGGAACAGGGCGGTGGACGGCATCCAAGGGGAGCGCTATCAACATGCAGAACCTTAAGCGCGGCTCGTTCTTGCGTAAGGCAATCATGGCTCCCGAAGGGCATCAACTGGTTGTCGGCGACTTGTCTCAGATCGAGCCTCGTGTGTTGGCGTACCTTGCTGATTACGAAGACATGCTGTTGATCTTTCAACAAGGCGGTGACCCATACGCGGCGTTTGGTGCGCAGATGTTTAACACCCCCGGCATGACCAAGGAGAGCCACCCTGACCTGCGCCAGTCCGCTAAGTCAGCGCTGCTTGGGTGTGGTTACGGCTTGGGCTGGGCATCGTTTGCGGCGCAGCTACTAACTGGATTCCTTGGCGCACCGCCCGTCATGTATGACAAAACGTTTGCTAAGAAGTTAGGGGTTGACCGTAAGTACGTGGAGAGGTTTATGGCGTGGGACGACAACCTACTCAAGCTGGAAGAAATACCTCACACCTGCTCGCTTGATAACTTGTTAACACACGCTGTCGCTTCCAAACGTATTATCGACATCTATCGGGCGACGGCATGGCCTGTGGTGGCGTTCTGGAATATGTGCGGCAATTTGCTAGAAAAATCGCTTGCGGGGGGCGAGGAGTTCGTGTATAAAGGTATCAAGTTTCGGAAAGAGGAGATCGTATTGCCTAACGGCATGAGTCTGCTTTATCCGAATCTAAGACAGACTAAAGATGATGACGGTAGGAGCCAGTGGGTATACGGGCCAGACGCTACCAAATTGTATCCGGGCAAGATCACGAACAATATTGTTCAGGGAACAGCACGTATTGTGATGACGGATGGCATGCTCAGGGTAAGTAAAAGATACCCTATCAAGGGCACGGTGCACGACGAGCTGATTGCGGTTGTGCCGGATGCGGAAGTGGTTGACGCTAAGACTTGGGTCTTGGCGCAGATGACTGTGGAGCCGAAGTATATGCCGGGCATACCTTTGGACGCTGACGGTGGCGCACACCGTAGATACGGACTAGCTAAAAACTAAGGAGAAGAAGATGTTATTGCCTAAAACTATAAACGTCGGCAAGTCGCTATACAAGATCAATCAACCTAAAGCGTTGGCTACTGGTCTTGGGCGTATTGACTTCGTCAAGAAAGAGATTGACGTGACAACGCATGCAGGCAAGTACTTGCTGGCGGCAGGCGAACGTAGCGATACGTTCTGGCACGAGATGACTCACGCCATCCTGAACGACATGGGGCACGACCTTGCTTGCAACGAGAAGTTTGTTACGGCGTTTGCTCGCCGCCTCAATGACGCTATTCTTTCTGCGGAGTTCTAATGAAAAAACCTGCATGGAGCCACAGCTCCTTAAAAGATTACGAAGGCTGTGCAAGACGTTACCACGAAGTAAAGGTGCTCAAGAAGTACCCGTTCCAAGAGACAGAGGCTACACGTTACGGCACACAGGTGCACGAGTCACTGGAGTTGTACATACGTGACGGCAAGGAAATACCGCAAGAGCACTCGCAGTTCAAGCCTGTTGTGGACAAGCTGTTAAAGAAGCCCGGGCGTAAGTTAGCGGAGCAGGAGATGGCGCTCACCACAGACCTCAAGCCGACCGATTGGAGAGCTAAGGACGTGTGGGTACGGGGCATTGCCGACTTGCTAATCATCGACGACGACAACCTCACCGCGTGGGTGGTGGACTGGAAGACGGGCAACAACCGCTACCCAGACCGGGACCAGTTAGTACTTATGTCTCTAATGGTGTTTGAGCACTACCCCCATATCCGCAAGGTCAACTCCGCGCTGTTGTTTATTGTCAAGAACAGCATGGTGAAACTACAGATGACGCGTGAACAGAAAGACGCGGCGTGGTGGCGCTACCGGGAGCGAACGGCTAGACTAGAGGCTAGCTTTGCCAATGACGTTTGGAACCCCAATCAGACCCCTTTATGCGGCTGGTGTCAGGTCAAAGGCTGTGAATTTAACCCCAAGCACTAGGATTAAAAATGCCATACGTAAACAAAAAACGGCCCTATAAAAAAGAATACGAGCAGTACGACGGCACCCCCGAAGTAAAGAAGAAGCGCTCTGCCCGTAACAAAGCGCGGCGCACCATGGAGAAAGAAGGACTAGTCCACAAAGGAGACGGCAAAGATGTCGACCATAAACAACCCCTTTCAAAAGGCGGCGCAACAGATCGAAGTAATTTACGCGTCAAAAGCGCAAGCGCAAACCGATCATATAAACGAAAATCTGACGGGTCCGTTAAGTAACTCGGTAGATATTGAGGAGGGGGCGTTCACCGTCCCCGTAGATACGTTAGTAGATCTTTGGTTGTTGAAGTTTGGTAATGCGTGGGTAGACGTGCTGTCCCTTACGGGGGACAACTTTTTCTGGGACGCTCACAGCAGACTTATACAACTAGGACATTTAGAAAAACACTACTTGACGGACCGCGCTATGTACGTGTGCCGCAAGCCAATATAAGAGAGAAGCATGCAAATCATAGACGACAAAGCGTTAGTCCTGCGCACGCGCAACCCGCACAAATACAGCGTCATTCCAAAGCACAAGATCGTTGCTGAGAAGGACGGCATCTATGACGTAGCGGTTTACTGGGGACTGGACGAGACGCGTGTACTACGCAACCTTGGGGTCAAGCACGCACCATCCCCCATCACTCGTCGCTATAGCTGGCCCGGACGGTTTACACCAATGGATCACCAAGTAGAAACGTCCGCGTTCCTGACACTGAATCGCAGGGCTTTCGTGTTCAACGACCCCGGTACAGGCAAGACGCTCAGCGCGTTGTGGGCGGCGGACTACCTGATGAAGCGTGGAGAGGTGCGCCGCGTGTTGATACTCTGTCCGCTGTCGATCATGCACAGCGCTTGGATGGGAGACATCAACAGTAGCGTGATACATCGCTCAGCAGTCGTAGCCCATCATGCGCAAGCTGCGCGGCGTATTGAAATGATTCAGCACGATTATGAGCTTGTCATTGCCAACTACGATGGGCTCAACCTGATTGCAGACGAGATCAACTCTAACGGCAAGTTCGATCTAGTTATTGTGGACGAGGCCAACGCATACAAGAACCCATCAACACGTCGCTGGAAAGCGCTGTCGTCAATCGTCAAGCCCGAGACATACCTGTGGATGATGACGGGAACCCCTGCTTCTCAGTCGCCTGTTGATGCGTACGGCTTGGCTAAGCTGGTCAACCCCGGAGGTGTGCCTAAGTTCTTTACGGCATGGCGCGACAAGGTCATGAACAAAGTGACGATGTTTAAGTGGACGCCAAAACATAACGCACGGGATACGGTCTTTGCCGCGCTACAACCCGCTATTAGGTTTAGCAAAGCGGACTGCTTGGACTTGCCTCCAGTCGTTACAGTTACTCGCCAAGTACCGCTGTCTGCACAACAGGTTAAGTATTACAACATGCTCAAAGAGCAGATGATGGTCAAGACGGCAGGTGAGACAATCAGCGCAGTCAACGCAGGCGTTGCTGTGAGTAAGCTACTACAAATATCCTGCGGCGCGGCGTACACGGACGACAAAGAAGTTGTTGAGTTCGATGCCAAGCCTCGCTTGAATGTGCTCGAGGAAATTCTGGAAGAGACCGAGCGCAAGGTAATCATCTTCGCTATGTTTCGCTCCAGCATCGAGGGCATCGTTACGCACTTGCAGAAGAAGGGCATCAACGTAGGGCAGATTCACGGTGACGTGAGCGCCAGCAAGCGAGGGCATATCATCAACGACTTTCAGACCACCGACAACATACGCGTGTTGGTGATGCAGCCACAAGCAACGGCACACGGGATTACCCTAACAGCCGCTGACACGGTTGTGTTCTTTGGGCCGTTGATGAGTGTGGAACAATACATCCAGTGTATTGCGCGAGCTGACCGCAAGGGGCAAAACTCAGACAAAGTTACTGTTATTCACATTGAGTCCAGCCCCATCGAGAAGAAGTTGTACAGGGCGATGAGCAGCAAAGTGGATGACAACTCGTTGCTCGTAAGTCTGTTCGACAGTGAAATAAAAAATATTTAAGAAAGGAGTTGCACGACCAAAGAATCCATGTATGATGTCAAACCTTAGACAGTTAAAAAGGAGAAGCAAATGACCGAAGAAGAATTACCGCCCACTATCCCCATGGATAAGTTGGTGCGGGTTTACCGCAAAATGCGCGACCAAATGCAACAGTTGACACGCGAGTACGAGAAAGAAGCAGCCGAGATAGAAGCAAAGCTGGCGCTTGTTAAGAACGCACTCAAAGACCAAATGTTAGCGCTTGGTAGCACATCAGTCCGAACCGGTAATGGGACAGTAGTGTTGGGCAAACTAACCCGATACAACACCCAAGACTGGGATTCATTTAAAGAGTTCGTTAAGGAACATGACGCAGTTGACTTGTTAGAGAAGCGCATAGCGCAGACCAACATGGCAACGTTCCTTGAAGACAACCCCGGCGTCGTACCACCCGGACTGGGATGGAATACTGAGTATTCTATTTCTGTTCGTAAACCAACCAAGTAAGGAGAGATCTAAATGAGTAACGTAGCATTATTTAATCCCGCGCAAGCACCCGCTTTCGCAAAGAACCGTGGCGAACTTTCTGCGCTCGCTAAATCCCTAGCCGGGGGCGCAGGCGGCAACAGTTTTGGTAAACGCATCTCCATCAAAGGCGGTGTGTTTCGCTTGCTGGCTTCCGGCAAAGAAATTGCCGCTATCGAAGAGCGGCACTTAGATGTAGTAGTTGTCAACGCCGCCCCTAAAGTCAGCCGTGTGTTCTATGCAAAGAAGTACGACGCCGCAACTGTTTCTGCTCCTGACTGCTGGTCGCCTGATGGTGAGAAGCCTGCGGCGGAGGCGGAGAACAAGCAAGCATCGCGTTGCTCCGAGTGTTCACAGAACATTGCGGGTTCAGGCCAGAACAACAGCCGCGCTTGCCGCTACCAACAACGTATTGCTGTAGTCTTGGCGAACGATATGGGGGGCGATGTGTTGCAGTTGACGCTACCCGCTACATCTGTTTTCGGCAAAGAGGACGGCGACAAGCGCGGCTTGCAAGCATACGCTCGTTGGTTGATGGCGCAGAACATTGACCCCGCTGAAGTCATAACGCGTATGAAGTTCGACACGAAGTCAGAGAGCCCTAAGCTACACTTCATGCCTACCCGTTGGTTGACTGATGACGAGCATGCCGGAGTTGTAGATCAGGGTAAGTCCGATGCCGCAATTAAGGCAATCACTATGACTGTCTCTAAGCAAGACGGGGTATCATCAGCCCCATTGTCTTTGGAAGGCAAGCGCCCCGCCGCAGCAGTGGCGAAAGAAGCGCAAGCCCCCAAGGCAGAGAAAGCAGCGCCAGTTGAAGAGGAAGACGAGCCAGTAGTACGCAAGGAAGAGAAGAAGGCAAGCTCAGTGCCTGCGTCTAAGGCATCTCTGGCGGACATGGTTGACGACTGGGACGACGAGTAAGGAGAACGGGGGCTTCGGCCCCCTTAAAAACAATGGCCTACTCAAAACAAACTATCGAGGCTGTGAGCAAAGCACCCAAGACATTGGGCAATCAACTCGGACGATGGGCAATACACCTAGAGTTCCCCGTTACCAAAGTAGCAGAGCTGACCGGCGCGACTCGGCAATCTGTTTACAACTGGTTTAACGGCGGGGAGGTCTTCGTTGCCTACCGTCCGGTTGTGAAGGCTCTCATCAGCATTTTTCAAACATGTACAACAGCCGAAGAGGCGTGGAGAAAAGCATGCAAAGTATTGACCCAAAAAACCTGAGCGACCAAGAGTTGGTCCACTACGCCGACATCCTCGGCTACGAAACCCTGAGCGCTGAGTGGGTGGAGGAGCTAGCCAAGCGTTTGGAGTACCGCATCCAAGAAGCCGAAGAGCCCGAAGCCAAATAACCTGAAGGATAGCCATGACACCGCTTGAGTTTTTAGCGGAGGTTCTGCCGTCCCCGGGTGAGGGGTACTACTGTGTAGCGGAACTGACGAAGAAAAAAGAACATAGATATATAAAAGATATAGGAGAGGCACAAGAATACATAGACAGGTGGTTAGCAAACGAGTGTGACATTTTCTTTGGGCTGGCTACTTTTAAAGAAGCTGGCACGCGAGAGGCAGTCAACGCCGACAAGATCAAGGCGCTGTTCATCGACATGGATGGCTACGCCTCAAAGAAAGCGGCGGCGCTTGCGCTTGATGGGTTTTTAAAGAAGACAGGACTAGATGAGTTTGGCGCTCCTTGGGTTGTGGCATCAGGCGGCGGTATTCACTGCTACTGGCTGCTGACTGAAGAACTGCCTATCGCTACTTGGAAACCTGTTGCGGAGAATCTAAAGCGTCTCTGTAAGCAAGAGGGAATGTCTATCGACATGACGGTAACGGCAGATGCCGCTCGCGTGTTACGCATACCCGGCACAAAAAACTTCAAGAAGAAGTACGGCACCCCACGACAGGTCAAGCTGATGTCAACGGGCGGCAGGGTTGTTTTTGCGGACATGGCTGGTCGTATTGAGTCTCAACTGCGGGAAGAGTTTAAGCCGCGCCCCGTCTTCATGGCGGAGCTGTCCGGACAACGTCCCCGGCGAGACCCCAACGCTACACAGGTCAAGCTACTACAGAACGCTGAGACTAGCTTCGAGCAGATCTGGGACAGGACTGAGGCGGGTACTGGCTGTGCGCAGATCAAGGCGTATGTAGAGAATCCGCAGGAAGACGGACTTGAGCCAATCTGGCGTGGACTTTTGTCTTGGACAAAGGTGTGTGAGGACGGCCCGGCTTACGCCGAGTGGCTGACGGATATGCACCCCTACGACCGGGATCGGATGCACCAGAAGATCATCGAGATCAAAGGTCCGTACCCGTGTACCAAGATGGACAGCGAGAACCCCGGCGTGTGTGCGTCCTGTCCTAACTGGGGCAAGGTCACCAACCCTCTGATTCTGGGGCGAAAGATCAGGACAGATAACACTGAGAAACAAGTTGTCCTAAACCATACCCTACCCCCATCCGAGCCCGAGCCCGACGCTGAGTACGACGAGATGGACGCGCTTGAGGAAGAAGCCATTGTGCCTGTTGCGTACCAGCAGGTAGTAACGCGTCCCCCACCACCACGAGGTTTTAGCTACGGGGCTACTGGCGGTGTGTACAAGGACGTAGAGACAACGGACGCCAACGGCAACAAGACGACTAAGCAAGCGCAGGTTTTGGCGTACGACCTGTTTGCCGTAGACATTCTGAAACAAGATGGGGAGCACATCGTTCACTTAGCTGCGAACCGTCCCGACGGCGCGGTAACGGTCATCGTGCCGCAAAAAGCCGTGGTCAGTAAAGACGAAACCGTCAAGACGCTAGCGGCGCAAAACATCATTGCGTCCTACGGCAAAGGCAACGACAACAATTTGTTCGACTATGTTAGGGCGTGCGTCGAGGAGGCGTCAATGACTAAGAAAGCTATAACAGTACCAACCCAGTTGGGGTGGCAGGAAGACGGCTCGTTCGTGTACAACAACCGTGTGTTCGGCAAAGACGGCAGTGAGACTACTGTGCCCATGCCCGAGCTACGGAATATAAACCGCAACACGAACAGCGCGGGGACTTTAGCGAACTGGCGTAAGCCTTGGGACTTGCTGGCGCAGAGAAAGATGAACACCATGCTCGCGCTGGCTATGGACTCGTTTGGTTGTGCGCTGTTTAAGTTTACGGACTACGCGGGCTTTGTGTGGCACATCGGCTCGACTGAGTCCGGTACTGGTAAGTCGTTGACGCTAGAGCTAAAGGCAGGCGTGTGGGGGCATATAAACAAATACCGCACCAGCAAGGGCACATCCCCCGTAGCCATGCAGAACCGCGCAGGTCTTCTAAACAGTATGCCGTTGCTAATTGATGAGATAACTAGCAAGAGCCGCAAGGACATGGAGTGGGCACCTGAGTTTGTGTTTGACCTAGCCGAGGGGCAGGGCAAGGACCGTATGGAGTCTGGCGCAAACAAGGAGCGTATGAACAACAGCTTCTGGGCGTTGACTTGTACCATGACCTCGAACGTACACTTGACCGACTACATGTCAGGAGCGCGTAAGCACAGCTCGAACGGTGAGCTTCTCCGTATGCTGGAGTGGACGCCCAATGTCGCAATTGAGTGGGCAGAAGGCGACCGCCCCGTCCTCAAGAACATCAAGGGTAACTACGGTGTTGCAGGTGAGGCGTGGGTTCGTTGGTTGGTAACTCATCAGGCAGAAGCACAATCAGTTATGGCTAAAGTCCACGAGCGGCTGAAAGAGGTAATGAATTTTGTGGACGACGAGCGGTACTGGCATGCGGCGTGTACGACTACTGTTGCCGCCGCGATTCTGACTGGGCCTAAGCATGCCAACATCCTGAACACTCCGGTCAAAGGAATCGTTGACGCGCTACATGAGCTGGTTAACAAGGCACGGGGGTCTCTGCGCAAGAACGTGCGTACTGCCGAGGACGTGTTGAACGCCTACACCCGAGAGTACTACGGTAACTTTATCGTCATCCGCAAGGGTACCGACAGAAGAATTCTGGCAGGCTGGGGTAGCGGTGAGACAGTTGACGCCTCCATAACTAAGTCCAAGGTGCTGGGGCGTGTCGAGCAGGAGGTCTTAGCGGACGGCTATGTCGAATACTTCTTGGAGGAGCAGCTACTGAAACAACACTGCGTGTCCATGAGTTTTGGCTACGCCGACTTCAAGGCGCAACTCGAAGCGATGTGGCCCGGCAACGTGCATTACACCAAGAAAGATATGCTGAGCCGGACGAACGGCCCCGGCATGCGCGTCAACGTCATGCACATAACCCGCCGCAAGGAAGAACTAGATGAAGATTCTGTATCCGTGGGCGACCTTGAGGAAGAGTGAGGCGTTCTTCGTGCCCGGGCTCAACGTAGAAAAGATCAGGGAGCACGGGCTGATGTCCGCGCTCCCCTTTCGGTACCCAGTCAAAGCCACCATCGGCATCAAGGACGGCAAGCTGGGGGTTTTGTTTAGTCGAGTTCGATGATGCGCCGCGACATGCGAATCTCAAGGCGTTTAATTTCCTGAACCCTGTCACGCTTTTGATCGGGGGTCAGGGTCTTAGATGCCGCAATACCGCGTTTAAGTTTAGCCAACTCGCCCATCTCTTGACGGAAAGAACCGCCAAAGGAGTTAAGCGCAATTTCCGTAGAGTACTTCTGAGCAAACGCTTTGGCATCGGCTCCCCGGCCTTCGGCAATCATCGTGTTGTACGTACGTTTGGCCTGTTGGAACTCCTCGAGCCTATCGTACGCAGCATTGACCACACCCCGTCCATCAGCAGGTTGAAACAGAGTGCCGATAACTGGGTACTCGTTGATGAGTTTAGTTGGGCGCTCTGCCTGATCTGTCAACGGACGGATGGCTACGTTAGGTATCTGCAGTAGGGTAATCCCTAATGACCCTGTGTAGCCCCGGATAAGATGTTCAACCTGCATTGGAGAGACGGTGCTAAATGTAGCGGCGCTCAACATCTTTGCCAGTTCGGTGGTGTTGGGGCTGTAGCGCTCGCTTTTGGTAAGTCCCTGCATGCGATTAGACTCGACAGGGGAGCCGGTAAAGAACGAGTAGTTTGTCGCCACCTCAACAATAGGCTTCATGCCTTGTGGCATGCCGACAGGCACTGTCTGGTAAGCCAAAGCACCAAACGCCTTCATGGCTTCCCCGGCTTTCTGGTCGCCAAACGCCACGTTGAATACCATTTCTGGGATTGACTTAAACGCGTAGCCCAATTCAAATGGGATTGGCACACGCAGACTTGCCTCCACACCGGGCAGTGGGATGAACCAGTTGAGCGCGCGCTGTTCTGGCGTTGCGTTCTTGTAAGACTCGTCGTCCTGCATCAGGGCCGCGTAGGCCATAGTGCCTGCCGCCATCATAAAACCACGCTTGAGCATTAATGCTTGGACGTTCATTTCCTTCTGGAACAGTGACACCCCTTTACCGGCTCTCCACAACACATCCAAACCCTGTATCTGAGCGTTAAAGAACGGCACCATCATGGACATGAACTGCATGCTGGGAGACACACCGCGACGGCTAAAGTTCATAGACTCCAGCGAACCAAGCAACGCCTGCATGTGGGTCATGCCCTTTTCGCGGTACATGTTGTACAGAACAGCGCGGGTTGATGAGTCGCCTTGAATAGCAAACCCTTCAGCCTTAGCAACGAGTTTCTGCCAGCCAGCCTTACCCCCAACGGTATCGCGCAAGATGCGCGTGATGTCTTGCTTGTCGCCAGTAAACACGTTACTACTGATAGCGCCTGCTTGTTGCAGGATACTTTGCGTTTCGCTCTTGCCGCCTACCATCTTAGTCAGCTCTTTAAAGGAACTAGCTATTGGGGTAAAGTTACCGCCGGTAACCATCCACGCGTTGAGCGGGTCACGAATGGCTTGACGCAGCGCGTAGGTAGGCATTATTGTCACTGTCTTACGCAACAAGTTAGCAGGGTAGCTCATCAAACGAACAACCGCTGGGATAGTGGTCTTTATGCCCTCCAAGCCTTTAACCAGCAGATCGGCTGGAACCCCATACGCGTCATCAATAACGGCGTGCTTCATTTCGCCGCCTTCACGGAACCGTACGATATTGGTGCCCGCAGGGCCTGATCCTTTGCGGATTTCAGCGCTACCCATTTTCTGCAGAACGTACGCCACGTCTTTTGTCTGGATATTGCGCATGCCCATATCAAGAATCATGCGGGTGTTCTGCAACGCGCTCTCAAAGAACGGCAGGATAGAGTCCTCGCCACCAATTAACTCTTTGAGGTACGGCTGGTTCTTAAGATTGCCGATCTTAACAATTTTCTCACGGTCAATCATCAGCTCTACTTCTTCTCCGTTTTTACGGTAGAACGGGACGTAATCTAGCGCTGACAATCTAACAGCCTCATCACTAGACATTGCGCCTGAGTCAGACAGGAGCGTAAGCAAGTCTTTGTTGTACTGGCGGTATTGTTTACGAGCAGACTCAAAAGCGTCTTTAATTTTTGGGTTGTTTTGCACGTCCTTGTTAACCGCGTCCCAGTCAGCCTTGGCTTGCTTGGCGTCTTTAAAGTTCAACTTGTCCCAGCCGATTTGCCCCTGACCTGCGCGAAGACCTGCCATCCATGTAGTAAACATTTCTTCAGCGGCTTGTTCATTACCAATACCCGCGTCACGCAAAGTCTCCGCAATACGGGCAATGTTGTCGCCTTCAACAGCCTCAAACGTGTAGGTGTCATCGGCGGCCTTAACGCGTCGTACAACACCATTAGAAGCAGCTTGCGCTACGTATTGGTTGACCTGTTCGCCAAAGCGCATGTAGTAGAGCGTCTGGAACAGTTGCATGTCGGGGATAACTCCGCGCTCGACACCCTTGCGCAACAGCTCCTCGATAGGCGCAAAGCGATCCAGTAACTGAGTGCGCCAAGCAAGCGCCCTATTTGTTTTACTGCTTTCTGGAGCGGCTGCGGCGGGGCTAAACAGCGACGCCATAAACCCGGAAGTCCGCGCAACCTGTCGACCAGCGGCGGCTTGCGCTTCTTTAGAGATACCAGCGGCAAACTTTGGCTCGGTGTTAGGGAAAACCCCACGTAGCACAGACGCGACGTTGTCGATCTGTCTGCCTTCAGTCATCGGCATTGCTTTTTCAAACAGGTTCAGGATGTTCTGTGTAGCTTGCTTGTTAAAGTCAACGCCTTCCTTCAGCCCCAAGAACGCCAGCACCTTGTTAATAAAGCGGGTAACCATGTTACCCCCGCCCGTCCACTTAACATTTGCCAACTTGTTCTGCAGCACACGGTTGGACAGCATCTCAGAGGCAAATTCAGCAATGTTAGTTATGCCGTACTCACGCGCAAGATTGGTGTTCTTTTTAACCGCCGCAAACATAGACTCCAGCTCAACACGCGCCGCTTTCTGAGCGTCGGTCAAGGTGTCTATTGGCGCTTTTAACAATCGCAGCGTAACAGCGTGGATCATCTCGTGCAAGATGACTTCTTCGCTCACTGCCTCTTCGTCAAACTGCATTACCGCTTTATTGGACTCGTAGCTACCCGCCGCACGTTTGCCGTCCACGTACAGGTCTGAGACCATTTCAACTTTAACGTTCCCTAGCAGCGTAGCCAGAAGTCCGGACAGCTTACGCACAAAAGGCGTAGCCCCGCTCTCGGCCAGTAACTCCGCAGCCTTTACAGCATCGCCTGAACGAAGCGCTTTGATGACGTTAACCTTTACAGGCGTGAATGATGGTGCATCGTATGCCTGAGAGTTTTCCCGTAGATAGTTGTCTTCTGCAGAGTCAACGTCTTCGTCTATAACGTCGGCAATATTCTTCCTACCCTTCGTTACTTTCTGCAGGTCTGCTGCCAACGCTTCGGCCTCTGTCGCATCCTGCCTCGCTAGCTCAGCACGGAGTTTTTGACGCCATTTTGAATTAGATGTGTCAATGCCAAACGTTTCTTCTGCAATACGCTTATCTTCAGCAATCTGTTCTTTAGTGCCGCGTGTACGAGTTATAGTACGTTTAGCCGTGTCAAGCGTTTTCAAATCGGCCTTCATTTGGCGGCGATTTAATTCCGCAGTTTGTCCTTCCGGTGACAACTTGCCGAACTCTTCAATAGACATGTCGGCAGGCGCAGCCATCTCAGCGCTTGTAATAGGCACATTGCGCTGCTTAATACCTCGTGCTTCCGATAAGCGCTGACTTGTTCCCGTACGCCCCAACCCCGCCTTACTCTCCTCAGTGCCCCCGCGCAGGGACGCCGGAGCAGCCGACTGCGTCCGAGTAACAGGTCCAATAGCCCGTTTGCCTTTTGCGGCTTTGCGCTCTTCCAACACATCGTCTACAGAATTCAGTATTTTTTGCAAGCGCGCTACGTCGTTACTTTTTGCTTGCTCGGTGGCGTCTGCGTAGGCGTTTTTTTGTTTTTTGCTACTGCCCTCGTAGCGGCGCTCTAACATCCGCTGTTCGAGTTCGCGTTTGTCTTTAGTGGCGGCTTCTTTCTCTAGGCGCTGTTCATTTTCAACTTTTGCAGCGCGGGCACGTTGAGCGGCGGCAGCGGCAGATAGTTGTTTAAGCTCCGCTGGTGCGACTGCACCAAGTTTAGCCTTTGCTTTACTGAACTCTTTCTCGTACTGCTTTAAAATCTTGTACTCAAACTGCACAAACAAGTCGCGGTGCGCCTCCGCAATAATAGCACTTGAAGCTACGTTTTCATCGGCTTGCGCCCGCAGCTTTGCCACGTCTGAAAACTGCTTGTCAATTTTTTTCTGCACATCATCAAACGCCTGCAATTCCGCTTTAGTAATGCCCATCATCACTGAGGACTCAGCTAGCGTTTTTCGGGCTTCTTTGAGTCTATCGGCTGCAGCCTGTGTTTGCGTAGCTAAAACATCTACCTGAGCAGAAAAGGCCTTCTTAGCTTCTATCATCTCCGCAGCCAAACGCACTCTGGTCATTTTAAGCGTTTCTTGTAGGTCCGCACGCTGCGCGTCTAGCATGCTTGCGCGCCTGTTAAACAATGCTGTGGCAGATGCTTTTTCGTTTGTAAATACAGGATCGGCAAAAGCAGTAGCGTCAGTTTTTGCAAAAGAGGCGAAGAAATTGGCTGCCCCCTGCTTAACGCGCTTTTGCTGTTCCTCTAGTGCTGCAAGCTGCTTTTCAATCCCCGCCGAAGCGGCGGCTTTTTTCTGTTTGAGCAGTGCGTTTTGCTTGTCGATACCCGCTACCATCGCGTTGTACTGCTCGATTACGGGAGCAGTCTCTTCTGGTTTTGTCAGCGTAAACATGTCTGCCGTAATAGGTTTAAGGGCCGCGCCGTTCATCCAGCCTAGATCAGCAATACGGCTTCGGATCGTGTCAATTTGCTTTTGCAGTTCTACTTGCTTTTTTAAGTACCGCGTGCCCGCATCCTGCGCAATGCCTATAAGACGTACGCGCTGCGCAATTTTATCTATCTCAACTTGCGCCGCTTTGGCTATCGCTACCGCCTCATCTCGGGCTTTCTTAGCTACCGCTACCGCCTTATCTCGGGCTTTCTTAGCTACCGGAGCAGCCGCGAACGCCTTGTAGTCTTTGCGAATAACGCCACTCTCTTGGTCTTCGCGACGACGGTCTGCTGTTGTTCCTGCAAACAGACTCTTTTGACCGGCTTCGCGCTGCTCAACTGCAGTAGGAGCTTTAGCGGCAATGATGTCTTTGATTGAACGCAAGTCCGACATGCGCGGTTGACGGCCAGCCAGCATATCATCTACAACACCTTCGACCGCATCAAGCAAATTGCGTGAAGCCTTACCCCCGTCCATGATGTCGGCAGCTTCGTTCAGCACGTCCCGCGCTCTTGGGCGCATTGCTGCCGGTAGCTCGGCCATCTTGTTGCGCACAAACTCCGTACGACGAGCAAGCTCGCCTTTTAGTGTGGTGGCTGTTTCACCGCGCTCTTCGGCTACGCGGGTAGCTTCTTGCCCAGCAAACTGCGTGCGTATTACAGGCTTCTCTACACGGGCCTGTCGTTTACCGATTAGTGCGTCGCGGATTTGCGGCAACACGTTTAAGCCCTCGGCAATAACTTCCTGCGCTGCACGCGGCGCACCAAACGGACGCTCCTCTAATGGGCGAGAGTCACGAGTCTCAAGGACAGCAGGGGATACAATCTGAGCGCCGCGCATCTGCGCGGGGGCAACAATACGGGTTTCTTTGTATGCGTCGCTTCGGTCCGCCGTTGAGCGCGTTGTAATTTCATCCAGCGCCGCAGTCATCGCGGTTTCCATGTCAGAGGCGGCTTTTAAGGCTTCGTCGCGTGTCAGTGCAGGACGACCTTCGGCGCGTCGGTGGATTGCTGCCTCTTGTAGTGCAGCCTGAATGTACTTAGCGCGGGCTTCCTGCGCCTGCTTATTAAGCCCCTCTATACTGGACGACGCAAACTTAACATCACGACCGCCAAAAAATATACCGCTGCGGATGTCTGTCATTACCCCAAGGAAATTATTTAAGGCCTCGTCTTGTGCGGCGCGGGCATCAAACGCTAGCTTTAGGTAGCCGTCGGAATTAGTTCGGATGTTGTTGATCTGGTCGCGGGTCTCCTGCGCTTTATCGCGGTTAGACGCCACCATGCTGTTGGATAACTTCTTGACCTGATTGAGCAGACCGTCGAACTGATTTTTTGACGCATTGAACCTTTCGCTCGGCATACGGGTTAGCGTTTCAGGAACCGACACCGCTTGTTCAGGATTGAAACCCACTTCAACTAAACGATCAATATCGGGCGTTGACTCCTGCTCCGTAACTGGAGCGTTGGGGTCTCGCTTGCCGCTACCTACAGGGCCTTCTTGGTACCACAGATCAGTGCGCCCGCGTGCGTCTGCCGCATCGGCCACGTCCTGCTGGGACTGCTCAAACATAGACATCTGCTCGTCTGGAGCCGTACCCGCTTGCAGGGCTGCTTGGCGTTGTGCCATCTCGGCAGCACCCGCTTCCGCCGATGCCTGCGCATTACGCCGGTTTAGGTCCAGCATCGGCGTGTATTTATCTACCAATGCTGCTCGGTCTCCGCCAATAGCGGCTAGCTCGCCTTGCTGTTTTCGTAGCGCGCTAATCAGCTTGCGGCCCTCGACAGGATCGTACGCATCGCCTGTCAATGTTTCTAGCTTGCGCTGGGTCGCAGCAATCTGTCGCTGCAACTTACCCCGGGTTGACTCTGTGTCAACTGCCCCGGACTGTTTAATCAGGGACTCAACTTCTTTTTTGCGTGCGGCAAATGCGTCGTACTGCGCGGCTAGACTTTCTGCCGTATCGTAGTCTTGCTTTGCTACCGCCGCGCTTTGCTGCATGCGGTTGTCTTCCAGCACACGGTCCAGATACTGGTTTTCGCTGAAAAGTACTTCTGGGGTCGGCGCTTCTACAGCGGAGGCGGTTTGTTCAACCGCTTCCATACCGGGCAACACGCCTTGAGGACCGGCCTCGGCGTAGGGTACTGCGCGGGTCTCTGTGCCGCCTTCTAGTCCTGCTAACTCCGCATCTCTGGCAGCTTGGGCTTGGGCGTCTAGCTTTGCTTGTTCGTCCGCTACGCGTCGGTCTTCTGTAGCTACTACGTCCTTGGCCCGGCCTTGGGCACCAATGCGACTACCTGCCCCAAACAAACCACCAAGCGTGGCACCGCCGATGAAGTTGTCTAGGTACTCACCGCGAGCTTGCTCGTCCATCATGTCGAGACCGGCCTGCATACGCTCAAATACCTGCTGACCTGCTTCGGTCAAACCTTCGATACCGGCGTTCTTGGCAACCTGAACACCTCCGGATTTTACTAACCCTGCGGCAGAGGCTTCAGCTAGTTTGCGGGCAGCGCCGAGCGCTTCTTCTCTAGTTGCCTCACGGCCAAACTTACCTAAGAGTTTATTTACGCCGGGCAGGAAGCGTAAGGCGGCAGTATCTAGCGCGGCTTGTGGGATAGCGGCAGCTACGGCAGCGCCCAGTTTAAGGTCTTCAGGGGCGGTGCCCTCTTCCAACTGGCGTGATAAGTTAGAACCTGTAAACTGAGTAGCAGACGCGGCCCCAGCGCCAAGCAAACCGGCGGCAGTAGCGCCAAGACCAAGGGCCCCAGATACAGGAGCGGTGCTTGCCAGACCAGCGGCAACAATAGGCGCAGCCATATAAGCAGCCGATTGTCCCAACAATCCCGTTACGTAATCAATAGGATCTTCGGAGAACTCTGCTTGACGGTATATTTGCCCAGCTTTTTCGCGCTGTGCCTCAGAGTATTCCGCTCCGCCTTCGATACCCAGCCCGGCACCGATAGCGCCGATGTCACCTTTTAGGTTCTCAAAGCCTGATTTAACACCGGCGATAAAACCTGTTTCAGGCTCCGCTTTCGGGGGACCTAAGCCAAAGGCTTCAGGGAACTGTTCTATGGCTTTGGCGTATGCCGTTTGCTGGTCCATCCCTTCAGGGACTTCAATAGAGTTGCCGTTCGGAAGGGTTAGATATTGCGCCATAACAGTGTAAGTCCTCGGATTTTGACAAAGCCCTCAGCTACCGGACGCCGGGGGTGTGCGTATTATTGCAGCTTACCCTGTACCTGTCCAGTTGGTTTTGCGGACAGCGCCGGGCCTACGCCAAACATCGCCGCAAATGCAGACCTGCTCAGTAGTGGCGTAAGCGCGGCTGCGGATTGGTTCTTGGTGATGTAGTCCGCATAGGCCGTGTCCATATTGAACTTACCTTCAGAAGAATACTGAGATTTGATGCGCTGCTGCTCTTCGTAGCCGCGACGGGGGTCGCCTTTGCCTTTCGGGTCAAGCGAGCCGATCAAACGTTGTTCACTTGATGGCATCTCGGCAATAGCTCGCTGATTAGCTTGGTTAGACGTAGCAATAGCTCGCTGATTAGCTTGGTTAGACGTAGCAATAGAGGTTTGGATCATACCTTGATACTCTGTACCGGCAGCGCTAATACTGGCAGTAGCCAACGCACGCGCGGTCTCGGCATTTGTCTGACCTTCGGTTGTTGCCAGTTTAAACATATTGTCGCTAAGACGGCCTTCGGCAGCAACCACCCCCGCTTCGGCTGCTTTAGTACGAGAAAACCGATCTTTCTTGTCGGAGCGCTTGGCATCTTCCAAAGAGTCGTAGGCGTCGAACAGCTTGTCTTTGCGGTCGTTGAGACTAGCCAGCCCCTTCTTGTAGCCGCCCATACCTTGCAACGCACCTTTACTAATGTTGGCAAAAGCGTTGGGGGACTCGCCGCCCATCATAGCCAGACCGGCCTCTAAGAAAGCTAAACCGTAGTTAGACTTTTCGTCTTTTTCCAGCTTACCCTCACGCTCTTTCAAACGCTTCTCTCTGCCTACGCCGTACTCACCCATCTCTTCTTGGAACTTCCTCTCGTCCGTCACGTTCTTGTTAGCAAAATCAACTTCTTTTTTGCCCTGCTTGGTAGCAATTTCTTCTGCCTTTGTGTTGTCAATGTCCTTGTAGAACGGCTTGAGCGCGGCGAGCTTCCCGGCAACATCCATCTCAGCCGGAGCTGCAGTAGCGGCGACTGGGGCAACGGGAGCAACCTGCTGAATTCCCGACGCCATATTAGCTCCCATAGAAGACGTATCTGAAGTACCTGTTTCCGTAATAGGGCTTACCGTTGGTATAGACCCCGGGGTGTTCACGCGTGGGTCAATCTTAGCAAACCTACTGCGCGCATCCGCTGCTCTGCGTTCTAGTTCTGGGGCCTGCGCTTTTTCCTTGCGGGCAACATCAAGCTCGGCTTTACGTTCGTTGATACTACTTAACCACTCGTATGCTAAGCCGAGACCGCCCATCTCTTTTTTACGCTCAAACTCGGCACGTTCCGCGGTTGACATGGGAGGACTAGGCATGCGCCCATACTGCGGGTAGTTTGAGCCGCGTCGAGGGTCGGGTACAAACGCCCCGGGAATAGCACGCCCTTCGGCAAACGCTAATATGCCGCCTTCGGCAAACTCCATGTCACCTGCTGGTAGCTGCCCAATACCACTATCTTCTGGCATCGGCTGGCCCATCTGCTGGGGCATTTGTTGTGGCTGTGGAGCCATACCGGCAATTGCTTGGTCAACGACCTTGGGTTGTTCTTGCGCCGCGCCTTGCGCGCCCTGCGCAGCACGAAGTTCTTTACGGCGTGTGGACTCCGACATTGTCAACGACATAATGTAGGGGTCGTTCTTGTGCATCATTGCGTACTGCTGCAACGCCTGATCGGGGAGCTTGGCTAGCGTTGAGGTGATATTGTTTACGTTAATCATGCTTTGCCTTACACCATTTTAGAGATTGCAAGATCCGCTAAACCAGCGCCTACCTGACCACCTTCAGCCATTCGACTCACTCCATACGCCGTAGCACCAAGACCCGCAAGTTGAGATATCTGGCTAGGAGGTGGCGCATACATAGACTGCACAGTGCCCATTGGGGTGCCGCGCAGCATGGAGTTCATAAACTCTAGCTGTTGATATGGGTAGCGTTGCTGGTTCAGGAAGTCCTGATAGTTGTTGTCCTTACCCTGCTGGTCAAACGCCTGCTGCTGCGTACCGTATTGCTGCTGCAGCTTGTTAATGTCCATCTCTTGGCCGAATGTTTGCTGGCCTATGTTAGATAGTTGCCCCGCGCCGGTAAGCGCCGTCTGAAAGCCCTGCATACCTAAGCTATTACCAAACTGATTTGACTGCTC
>Ga0222646_100147_pt1 | contig 23041 bp, 18 predicted proteins | sample AntAcemetagen293_FD_179819 | JGI IMG/M metagenome (GOLD analysis project Ga0222646, IMG submission 179819) | Saline water microbial communities from Ace Lake, Antarctica - #293 | ecosystem: Environmental > Aquatic > Non-marine Saline and Alkaline > Saline | place: Antarctica: Ace Lake | collected... | reverse complement strand
GCCACAGGAATTTAAAGTAGATTCTCAAGCAGATATTAAAGAACCAATTGGTATGTATGGTGGGCGTTTAGAAGCGAACTTTCATGTAGTAGTTGGCCAAGTTTCATCCATTAGAAATATTGGGCGTTGTGTAAAAAGTGCAGGTTTAGATTTAAGTGATATTACACTAGAGCCTTTGGCATCTGCATCTGCAGTATTAAGTTTAGAAGAAAAAGAAGCTGGTGTTGCATTGATAGATATTGGAGGTGGTACCACAGATTTAGCCATTTTTAAAGATGGTATTATTAGACATACTGCGGTAATTCCTTTTGGTGGAAACGTAATAACAGATGATATCAAGGAAGGTTGTTCTATCATAGAAAAGCAGGCAGAGTTGTTAAAAATTAAATTTGGTTCTGCGTGGCCGGGAGAAAATAAAGAAACCGAAATTGTTTCGATTCCTGGTTTAAGAGGAAGAGAGCCTAAGGAAATTACCTTAAAGAATTTATCTAAAATTATACATGCAAGAGTGCAAGAAATTATTGAGCATGTATATTTAGAAGTAAAAAATTACGGACACGAAACTGCGAAGGGGAAGCTAATTGCAGGAATTGTCTTAACAGGTGGTGGATCTCAATTGAAGCATTTACGTCAGTTAGTAGAATATATTACGGGTATGGATGCCAGAATTGGTTTTCCAAATGAACACTTGGCAGGAGATTCAGACGATGCGCTATCTAGCCCTTCATATGCAACGGCAGTAGGTTTGCTAATGGAAGGTTTAAATAGAGATGCGAAAGAAGAGGAAGTGGTTCTTGAGGAGGTGGCTGTAGAAGGTGCAGAAAATGCTGCGATTGAAGGACAAGAGAATGATGTCACTCAAGATCAAAAGTCAAAACCTAAAAAGAAAAAGTCATTTTTTGATAAGTTTACAGAAAGTTTAAAAGATTTCTTAGACAACGCAGAGTAAAATAAATAAGTAGCGCGCGGTTTTAAGCGCAAGTACATCATAAAAGAAAAAAATAAATTATAATACAACGTTATTATGAGCACAGAATTTGATAATATTTCATTTAACATGCCAAAAACACAATCAAATACCATAAAAGTAATTGGTGTTGGTGGTGGCGGAAGCAATGCAGTAAACCATATGTTTACACAGCAAATTAAAGGTGTAGACTTTGTAATTTGTAATACAGATGCGCAAGCACTAGAAAATAGCGCTGTTCCTAATAAAATTCAGTTAGGCGTTAACTTAACTTCTGGTTTAGGTGCAGGTGCAAATCCAGAAATTGGAGCACAAGCTGCTAAGGAAAGCATGCAAGAAATTCAGCAAATGTTAAATACCCAAACTAAAATGGTATTTATAACTGCAGGAATGGGTGGTGGAACCGGTACAGGAGCTGCACCAATTATTGCAAAGATTGCAAAAGACATGAATATTCTTACCGTTGGTATTGTAACAATGCCCTTTGCTTTTGAAGGAAGAAGACGGTCTAAACAAGCTCAAGAAGGAATCGACCAATTGCGTCAGAATGTAGACTCTTTAATTGTAATTAATAATAATAAACTACGTGAAGTTTATGGAAACCTTGGTTTTAAAGCTGGTTTTTCGAAAGCAGACGAAGTTTTATCTACCGCTTCTCGCGGTATTGCAGAAGTAATTACACATCATTACAAACAGAATATTGATTTACATGATGCTAAAACAGTACTTTCTAATAGCGGAACTGCTATTATGGGTTCTGCAAAAGAGGAAGGAACCAATAGAGCAAGAACAGCGATTGTAAAAGCATTGGATTCACCTTTGTTAAACGACAATAAAATTACAGGTGCTAAAAACGTATTGTTGTTAATTGTTTCTGGAACAAATGAAGTTACACTAGATGAAATAGGAGAAATTAACGATTATATTCAAGACGAAGCAGGCTACGATGCAAATATTATCATGGGTGTTGGTGAAGATGAAAAATTAGGAGATGCTATTGCTGTGACCATTGTTGCTACCGGTTTTGCAAAAGACCAACAAAGCACAATTACAAATACAGAGGTTAAAAAGATTGTACATACTTTAGAGGATGAGCAAAAGGCTACCTATAACTTTAGTGAAAAAACAGTTACGAAGTCGCCAACGTTAGATGCGTCAATTTCTAACAGTATTCAAGAAAAAATTGTACATGTTTTAGAAGTTGATACCGAAGTTGAAGAGGTAAAACCTACGCCTAAAATGGATTTAATTCCTACTTCTGAAGCGCTTGTAAATACACCTGTTTTTCATGAAGAAATTTCTTTAGATATGGCTTGTGACGAGGATTTTATAATTAAAGATATTACACCAGTAATAGCCGATATTGTTGAAGAGCCAAAGCAAATTCAAGCAGATTTATTATTCGATTTACCGTTAAATATTAGTAGAGAAGAGGGGGTAACAACAGCAATTAAATTTAATTTAAATGATGCAGTTGTAAATGTAAATGAGCTTGAGGTTTTTGGTGAGGAAGAAGTTTCATTAGAACAGAAAGCAAAAGAAACGCGTTATGTTTTAGAAGATTTTGATGCAAAACCAACGATTGGTAAAAGCTCTCGTATTGTAGAGAAAGAAACTACCGTTGAGGAAGAAGAAATTCAGTTTGAACTAAAAACGGTAACGCCGAAAGCAGAAATAAACAATGTAGAAACCGTAAGTGAAGAAGTTTCTCCTTTAGACTTAACAATTTCTGAATTACAGAAAAGAGCCGAAGAAAGACGTAATAAGATGAAAGGTTTCAACTATAAATTCAATGATCAATTGAATAAAAACATAGATGAAATTGAGCGTCAGCCAGCATATAAAAGACTCGGCTTAGACTTGAGTGCAGACGCACCAATTAGTAGGTCTAAAACAGCTATTAAAACAGATGATAGTGCTGTTGATTTTCAATCAAATAATTCTTTTTTACATGACAATGTAGATTAGTTATTGCCTCAAATACATGTTAAAAGAAAACCGCATCAAAATTAATTTGATGCGGTTTTCTGGTTTCTTGTAGGTATTCAAATTAATTCTTTTTTAAAGGTTTTGGAATAGGAGGTGGTAGACCCTTGTTATTTTTAGTTCTTTTTTTAAGGATTATATGTATTTTTAGCTTTTATTTTTTTTACTTACACTTTTAGTAGATAGTGGTATTCGTAATTCATCAGCTGCTGTGAACACACTTCTTAATGTATAAAGATTATTTTTAATAAATAAGCTACCGGGGTGGTTGCTGGTTTTGGTTTGGGGAAATTTGTGATGAACTCTTTTAAAAATGCTTTTTTGCGCATCCATAAATAGTACATTACTTGTTCTTCAGATTTTGAAAATTGCAACGTAGGTTGTATTTAGTGTCTGTTCGTAAACATAGCAACATTAAATGTGTTTCTTTTTGCGCCCTTACCATTTATTTTTAATCGATTGATGCGAAGGCATCACCTTATAAAAAGTAACTGAAAATGACATCAAAAATAATTCAAATTATAAAAATTATCTGTTTATGATCAGACATTATTTAGTTTTACAAACACCGAACAACTTATTTAATTCTACAAATGTAGCGCATAATTAAACGGTACATTTTCCTATCTTCACACCATTAATTAAGTATTATGAAAAAAGGAATGTATCTTTTTATTATTGTTTTGTTGTGTAATTGCAGCCCGAAATTATTCAATAAAAAATGGGTGAAAATTCAAGCACCGGAAGAGTTTAGCGCCGTTTTTGAGACTACAGAAGGTGATTTTGAAATTCATGCTAAAAGAGCCTGGTCTCCAGAAGGAGTAGACCGATTGTATGCCTTAATTAAAAAAGGCTTTTATACAGATGTTTCGGTATTTAGAGTAGTTCCTAATTTTGTGGCGCAATTTGGAATTCACAATAATGGTGTTGTTCACAAAAGTTGGCAACAATATGGTATTACTGATGAACCTGTAGTAGAGAAAAATAAAGTAAAAACCATTGCCTTTGCAAGAGGTGGTGTACAAACGAGAACCACACAAATATTTATCAACTTAAAAGACAATCCGCGTTTAGATAAATTATCTTATGGAGGGGTCACTGGGTTTCCTGTGGTTGCTAAAGTTACCAGAGGCTTTGAAAATGTTTTAAAATTTTACAATAAATACGGAGATAACCTTGGAAGAAAACAAGATTCCATTCAAAAATTTGGCAACGCATTTATTAGAGAAAATTATCCAGAAATAGCTTTTATTAAAAAAGCATATATCTTAAAATAAACGCAGCTTCTAGATACTTTACGTCACTTTATTTCCGTACTAAAAATATAAAAATTCTCATCTATTAGAAAACTAGTGATTGCTGATTTTAGCGCTAAATTTTTCCAATTACTTGTTGGGTAGATCCATTTTTCTTCACCATCAATACTTATTTTTAAGGGCATTTTAAAATTAGCAACAGTATTTGTCCAACGATATTTTATAGTCTTGTTTTCAATCGTATGTTCTAAGGTTGGTATTTTAATAGTTCTTAAATATTGATTAAAAAACGGATTCAAATCAAAACCAGTTTCTATACTTAAAAAATCTTCTATCTGTTTTGTGCGCACTGTTTGATGATAAAAGTGAGCATTCATTTTCCTAAGAATAAGGCGCCATTTTTCATCATTATCTATTAATTGCCTTAGGGTGTGCAGCATGTTACCACCTTTATTATACATGTCTGAAGAGCCACTTTTATTTACATGGTACTTTCCAATAATAGGTGTTTTATTCGCAATCAATTTCCGAAGACCAATTACATATTCAGAAGCTGCTTTTTTGCCATAATAATAGTCTAAAAAAAGACTTTCAGAATAGTTGGTAAAACTTTCATGAATCCACATATCTGCGGCATCAATGTCTGTAATGTTATTTGCAAACCATTCATGGCCAGATTCATGTATGATGATAAAATCGAATTTTAAACCCCAACCAGTTCCAGACAAATCTCTTCCTAAATAGCCTTGTTTAAATTCATTTCCATAGGTAACAGAACTTTGATGTTCCATGCCTAAATAAGGGACCTCTACCAATTTAAAGCCATCTTCATAAAAAGGATAGGGACCAAACCAATGTTCAAAAGCCTTCATCATTTTTGGCGCGTCTGTAAAGTGTTTTTTTGCTTTTTCTAGATGGTCTTTCAATACATAGTAATCCATGTCTAAAGCACCTTTTTCTCCGTCATAAACTTCAGAAAAATGAGCATAATCGCCAATATTTACATTTACTCCGTAATTATTGATGGGGTTATCTACAAACCAATTATAGGTGGTAGTTTCTCCATGGTTTTTAACACTTTCTAACCTGCCATTTGAAACATCCATTAAATGACTAGGAACGGTAACACTAATGCGCATACTTTCTACTTCGTCATACATGTGGTCTTTACACGGCCACCAAACACTGGCACCTAAACCCTGGCAAGAAGTGGCTACAAAATCATTGCCATTGGTGTCTTTTTTCCACGAAAAACCACCATCCCAAGGTGCTCTAATAGCTTTCTTCGGATTTCCTTCATAGTGTACAACAATACTTTCTACATTGCCAATTACCTGTTTTTTAGTAAGTGTTATAAAATGCGCATTTCCATCATGAAGAACCGCTAGCTCTTTACCATCTTGCGTAACCTTTGTCATCTTTAAAGGAGCTTGCAAATCGATTTGCATGGTTTGGTATTCACTTAAAACGGTATACTTTATCGTGTTTTGTCCTGAAATATATTTTTTATTAGGAGTTACTTTTACCTTTAAATGATAATAAGTCAAATCCCACCAAATTCTTTCTGGGGTTATTGATCCTCTCAAGGTGTCTTGTCTAGAGAAGTTGTTTTTGTCTTGCATTAAACCTTGAGATTGAAAATTTAAAGCACACATAAATGTCAAATACAGAAGTATATAAAAACGATATTTCATCTTGTTTTTTTAATATTATTTCAATAGGAAACCTTTTGCAGGTTTTACATTTAATAAATGGGTTACAAAATAATACCAACGTTTTCTGGTCATATAGTTTGTCATATCTCCATAACCATGTCTTTTATTTTGTATCCGTATTTTTGATTGAAAGCAATAAATTGTAATGTATTTAAATCATCAGAAAAAGAAACACTAGAAATAGGTAATGCGTTTGCATTTATTTCCTTATCCAATTCTTTAGATAGCGTTTTAGCTAATTTTTCGTGGTTAAAAGCAGTTTCTATTGTTTGAGTTTTCGTGTTTACTAGGACGAATCTTTTTCTATCTTTAGTTTTGGTCGTATAAAGTAAGTTATTGTTGTTTACAAACGCACTTCCAGAAACTTGGTTGTAGACTAAATCATACAAACCTCTATCCATGTGTCTTGCAGCAACCTCATATTCTGAAATTGTAAATTGCTTTTGATTTTTTGAACCAGTACAACTAAAAATTACTATTGAAAAAATAGTAAAAATTGAGATTTTACTGAAAACTGATTTCATCATAAGTCTAATTATTTTTTAGATAATTCTGTAAAGTATTTATAAAAATAAGGAATAGTTTCGATGCCTTTTAGGTAATTCCAAATTCCGAAATGTTCATCTGGCGAGTGGATTGCATCTGAATCTAAACCAAATCCCATTAAAATAGTTTTACTTTTTAAGTGTTGTTCAAATAGCGCTACAATAGGAATACTACCACCGCTTCTTTGCGGAATTGGCGTTTTACCAAAGCTTGTCTCATAGGCTTTACTAGCAGCTTGGTAAGCAATATTATCAGTTGGAGTAACATACCCTTGGCCGCCATGATGAGGCTTTACAAGCACCTTTACACCTGCTGGAGCAATGCTTTCAAAATGCTTTTTAAATAATTGAGTAATTTCTTTCCAATCCTGATTTGGCACTAAACGCATTGATATTTTTGCAAAGGCTTTGCTTGCAATCACCGTTTTTGCACCTTCACCTGTGTAGCCTCCCCAAATTCCGTTTACATCTAAAGTAGGTCTAATGGAATTTCTCTCATTGGTAGTGTATCCTTTTTCACCGTAAACTGCATCAATATCAATCGATTTTTTATAGTTTTCTAAAGAAAAAGGAGCTTTTGCCATTTCAGCTCTTTCTGCTGTAGACAATTCTTCTACATTGTCGTAAAAACCAGGAATGGTAATGTGATTATCGGCATCCGTTAAAGATGCAATCATTTTTGTTAAAATATTAATTGGGTTGGCAACTGCGCCACCATACAAACCAGAATGTAAATCTCTGTTGGGTCCTGTAACTTCAACTTCAACATAACTTAAACCACGCAAACCTGTTGTAATAGAAGGGATGTCGTTTGCAATCATGCCTGTATCTGAAATTAGAATAACATCATTGACTAATTTTTCTATATTTCTTGGCACAAACCAAGCCAAACTTTCAGAACCCACTTCCTCTTCACCTTCAATCATAAACTTTACATTACAAGGCAAGTTTCCTGTGGAAGTCATGTATTCCATCGCTTTTACATGCATGTACATTTGCCCTTTATCATCACAAGCACCTCTTGCAAAAATGGCACCTTCTGGGTGAATTTCCGTTTTTTTAATAACAGGCTCGAACGGAGGTGAAGTCCATAATTCTATAGGATCTGCAGGTTGCACATCATAATGGCCATACACTAAAACTGTAGGCAGATTTTTATCAATAATTTTTTCTCCGTAAATAATAGGATATCCTGGGGTTTCGCAAATTTCTACGTTGTCACAACCCGCTTTTTTAAGGCTTTCTAACACAAAATCTGCAGTGTTTAGAACCTCTTGTTTATAGGCTTTATCTGCACTTACAGAGGGTATTTTTAAGAGACTAATAAGTTCGTCTAAAAAGCGTGTTTTATTTTCTTGAATATACGTTTGTATGGTAGTCATGAAGTTGTTTTTTTATTTCTTCACCAAAAATAGAAAAATTATAATGAACACGTTTGTAGTTTGCAAGTATTGTTTATATTTGCATCCCGAAACTTCGGATAAATTGCAGGTTTACTTGCAGAATTATGCAGGCGTGGTGGAATTGGTAGACACGCTAGACTTAGGATCTAGTGCCGCGAGGTGTGAGAGTTCGAGTCTCTCCGCCTGTACAAAAATGATAAAGCTGAAGTGAAAACTTCGGTTTTTTTCATTTTTAAAAACAAACCAACGATTATGAAACTACATCCTTTAAAATTCACTCCTGTATTTAAGTATAGACTTTGGGGAGGAGAAAAGCTAAAATCAGTTTTAAACAAGGAATATTCTGAGACTAATATTGGAGAATCTTGGGAGATTTCTGATGTAGAGGATGGCGAAACTGTGGTTGCCAAAGGTTTTTTTCAAGGGAAAACCTTAAAAGACTTGATTAAATCTCACAAGGGAGCGTTTTTAGGAAAATCGGTCTATGAAAAATTTGGGAACGAGTTTCCGTTGCTAATTAAATTTATAGACGCTAAAACACCTTTGTCTATTCAAGTTCATCCTGGCAATGAAGTAGCAAAAGAACGTCACAATTCATTTGGTAAAAATGAAATGTGGTATGTTATGGAAGCAGATAAAGATGCTGAGTTGATTGTTGGTTTTGATGAAATGATAGAGAAGAAAGATTACAATACTTGTGTTGCAGACGGTGCTATTTTAGATCTTATGCACCATGAAAATGTTGTAGAAGGAGATACGTTTTATATTCCTACAGGAAGAGTGCATGCTATTGGAGCCGGTGTTTTGTTAGCAGAGATTCAACAAACTTCAGACATTACGTATCGCATTTATGATTACAAGCGAGTAGACGCTAAAACGGGCGAATTAAGAGATTTGCATAATGATTTGGCACGAGATGTAATTGATTTTGAGTGTCACGATAGTTACAAAACAAAGTACGATACAAAACTTAATGTATCTAATACGCTAGTGCATTCACCTTATTTTACTTCTAACTTTATACTTGTTGAGGGAATGTTGCAAAAGGATTACTCGAACTTAGATTCTTTTGTTATTTATATTTGTGTTGCAGGTGCTTTAGAATTAAACCATGACAAAAATAGTTTCTCACTTCAAAAAGGAGAAACCATTTTATTACCAGCCGCTATAAATCGTATTGAATTGAAATCTTTATCAGAACAAAGTAAAGTTTTAGAGGTGTATTTATAAAGTTATTTTTTTAACGGAATTTCTTCAAAGTCTTCTGATCTTTCTGCAAAATCAAACATCGCTTTCGTTTCTGTAGGAGGCACTCTTAGTTTTCTTTTGGTCAAATCTATCCAAGCGCCATAGACTTTTATAATGGCAGATAGTTTTCCTGCTTCATTATAAACTTCGTGTATAATTTTCCAGCGTTCGTTGTTTTCTGACAGGCCTTGTAATTTTAAATTTACAGTAATGTTTTCTCCTAAATGAATTTCTTTTCTGAAAGAGGTTTCTTCGGTAAACAAAATCGGACCTAAATTATGACGTGTAAACGCGTCAATAGAAAAATGATGCTTTGCAAAATAACGCACCCTTACTTCTGCAGCATAATCATTGTAGGCGGTGTGACGCATGTGTCTGTTTGGGTCAAAATCTGCCCATTTGGTAGCAAAGATTACTCGAAAACTCATATTTATTGGAAGATAAAAACCCCTGATAAATTGTAATTAGTATCAGGGATTGTAAATTATTAATTAGTTTCTTACTATTTGGGTAGTATTTTTTAATTTTAACTCTTTTAAAACATTCAATGCTTCTGCTACATAAATATCTTTTGCTAAATTTTTATGCCAAGCTGTTCTTTTATCTGCTAGAACACTGTCTTTTTTCATCAATGGAAATTCGTATTTGGGTGACTTGAAATTCAGTTTAGAATCATATTTAAAGGCATTGGTGTATTTCTTAGAAGCAGCTTCTAAAAGCTCATTTTCTTTAGAAAATTCTTTAATATTTAAAGAATAAGAAGTGTCTTCTTGATTTTCTTTTAGCCACTTGGCGTATTCATTTATCAGCTTAAACTTTTCATCTAAAGCAATTCTGTTTTTACTATCGTTTATCACATCAGAGAAATTCTCATAAGAGTTTGTTTTGGTGTATTTTGCTTGCGGAACTTTATCCCAAATTAAAGCACCTGTTAAATCTCTTTCACCAAATTTCATATAACTGTACTTGTTTGGCATGGCAATATCAGAATAGACGCCTTCAATTTGTGTAGAGCCGCCGTTTACTCTGTAGAATTTTTGAATGGTCATTTTAATGGCACCTAAATCTTTTTCGTAATTCGGGTAAAAATTATTAATAGGAATTACACTTTGTACCGTTCCTTTACCATAGGTCTGATTTCCGCCAATAATTACAGCTCTTCCGTAATCTTGCATGGCTGCTGCAAAAATTTCTGATGCAGATGCAGAGAGCTCATTTACCAAAACCACCACTGCACCGTCCCATTGCATTTTAGGGTCTTCGTCATTTTTCACAATAGGGTCTTGACCTCTATATTTCACCTGTACCACTGGTCCTTCAGTAATAAATAAACCTGCAATTTCTATTGCTGTTTTTAGAGAACCACCACCATTATTTCTTAAATCAATTAATAAACCAGATACATTTTCGCTTTTTAGACGCGCAATTTCTTTCTCCATATCTTTTGCAGAATCCCTAGAATCAATATCAGAAAAGTCTATATAAAATCTTGGTAAATCTATCAAACCGTATTTCTTACCCTCTTTTTCTACGATGGTAGATTTTACAAAAGTTTCTTCTAATTCTACAACATCTCTAATAATAGAAATAATACGGGTAGTGCCGTCTAATTTTTTCTTCACGGTTAAGCGGACTTCTGTACCCTTCTTACCTTTAATGAATTTAATAGCATCATCTAAGCGCATGCCTACAATATCAAGAGGCTCTTTGTCTCCTTGGGCTACTTCTAAAATAATATCTCCTGCCTCTAATTCTCCTTTTTTCCAAGCAGGTCCTCCAGAAACGAGCTCAAAAATTTCTGTATAAATTCCTTTTTTTAATAAACGTGCACCAATTCCTTCTAGTTTCCCAGACATATCTTGGTCAAAACGCTCTTTTGTTCTTGGTGCCATATAAGTAGTATGCGGGTCAAAAGCACCCACAACACTATTTAAGAAAGTAGAAAACCAATCTTCATGTTCTAGTTCTTCAATTCTTAAATACAGTTCATCCATATTTTTTAAGACTTCTGCTCTTGCTTTTTTTTCTAAATTTTCAAAAGATTTTTTCTTGAATGTTTTATCTTTTTTAATTTTAGCTTCTTGCTTTTCTATCTTATCTTGAACTCTACTGAGTATGTTTAATTTTAGTTGTTTGCGCCAATAATCTATCAGCTCGTTTTCATTTTTAGCAAACGGAAGCTTGTCATAATCGATGTTTATGGTTTCATTTTCATCAAAACTGAAAGGTTGTGCTAATAAAGCTCCGTAATAAGATTTAGCATTCTTAATTTTTTTTGTAAAATGCCCATACACCACATTATAAAAAGAGATATCATCTTGTAATAATTGGTTGTCTATTTCATATTTAAATTTAGAAAATTCTTTTAAATCTTTCTGCGTAAAATAACGTTTACTCGGGTCTAAACCCTCAATGAAACTTGTGTAAACTTGTTCAGAAAAATCATCGTTCATGTCTTTTACAACAAAATGACCTCGGGTTAAAATATTTTTTAAAACATACACCAATATTTTATCTTTCTCAGGATCTGTTTTTCTAAGCGCATCATTAGCGCGTATTGAAGTAACTATAAGTGAAAGTGCTAGGAATGTAATGCTAATTTTATTTTTTATTTTCATAAATTTTTTCTACTATTTTGTGTTGTAAAATTACGCTTTCCTTAATAGCTACTAAAATAACACCAAATTTTTAAATGCAGCTCTTCTATTTAATTTCTTTACAAATTAATGAAATTTGGATACATAGCGTTTTGCACAAATTTACAGAAAAAAGGACGCTTATATTCTTTACAAATTGTTAAAAAGATACTAGTTTAAATGAATTATCTTTGCAAAGGTTATTTAAGATTCAAAAATTGAATACTGAAATAATAAAAAGATTATAAAATGCTCTTTTTAATCTTTTAACTTTTTAATTTTTCAAAAAAAAATGATGCATAAAAAGCCTTTAATTTTAGTTACAAATGACGATGGTATTACTGCTCCAGGAATTAGGGCTTTGATAAAGATAATGAATAAGATTGGAGATGTGGTTGTGGTTGCACCAGATAGTCCACAGAGTGGTATGGGACACGCAATTACAATTGATAATGTATTAACCTGCAATCCGATAACCATTGATGATGGTCCACAACTAGAGTACACCTGTTCTGGGACACCAGCAGATTGTGTAAAAATGGGAATTAGTGAAATTTTAAATAGAAAGCCAGATTTGTGTGTTTCAGGCATCAATCATGGTTCTAATTCTTCTATAAGTGTAATTTACTCTGGCACAATGAGTGCAGCAATAGAAGCGGGTATCGAAGGAGTGCCAGCAATTGGTTTCTCTTTGTTAGACTTTAAATGGCATGCAGATTTTAAGGCTTCAGAAGAAATTATTAACAAAATTACATTAAATGCATTGTCAAACGGAATTCCAGAAGGCATTGTTTTGAACGTGAATATTCCTGCTTTAAAAAAGGAAGAAATAAAAGGAGTAAAGGTTTGTAGGCAGGCAAATGGGTATTGGAAAGAGGATTTTGATAAACGTAAAAGTCCGTTTGGAAAAGAATATTATTGGCTTTCAGGAGCGTTTGTAAATAAAGATAAAGGACAAGATACAGACGTATATGCTTTAGAAAACGGTTATGTTTCTGTAGTTCCTGTTCAATTTGATATGACTGCGCATCATATGATTCAAAAATTAAATTCTTGGGAACTGTAAAAAAAGATTTACTTATTGGTGTTTTAGTAGCATTATTTGCCACTTTTGGTGGTATATTTTTTTATTTAGAATATTTTTCTAAGTTTTCTTTTGACATTACTTTTAAAATGATAAAAGAAGGTAACTTGTATGGTAAGGTGCTTTCTTTAGCTGCAATTCCTAACTTATTTGTCTTTTTTATTTTCATCAAAAAGAAACAAGACAGTAAGGCCAAAGGAGTTTTAATAGCTACTTCTTTAACTGCATTTGTAACTTTAGTTTTAAAATTTTTCTAAAATGAAATATTATATCATTGCTGGCGAGGCATCTGGAGATTTGCATGGTGCTAACTTAATGAAAGAGGTATATAAAAAAGATTCAAGAGCAGACATTCGTTTTTGGGGGGGAGATTTAATGCAAGCTGCTGGAGGCACTTTGGTAAGCCATTATAAGGAAAGAGCTTTTATGGGTTTTTTAGAAGTTTTAAAAAATCTATTTAAGGTTTTAGGTTTTATAAAGTTTTGCAAAAAAGACATTGCAGGCTTTACCCCAGATGTAATTGTTTTCATAGACAATTCTGGTTTTAATTTGCGGGTGGCTAAATGGGCAAAAGAACAAGGTTTTAAGACAAACTATTACATTTCTCCGCAAGTTTGGGCGAGTAGAGCAGGCAGAGTAAAAGACATTAAAAGAGACCTTGACAAAGTATTTGTAATTCTTCCTTTTGAAAAAGAATTTTATAAAAAGTATGATTGCGAGGTTTCATTTGTTGGACATCCTTTAATAGATGCAATTGCGGATAGAACACAGGTGTCTGAAGCTAGTTTTAGGGAAGAACATGCATTAAGTACTAAAAAAATTATTGCTTTGTTGCCAGGAAGTAGAAAGCAAGAAATAACAAAAATGCTTTCTGTAATGCTGTCTTTAACAGCCGATTTTTCTGATTATCAATTCGTAATAGCGGGCGCACCTAGTCAAGATTTTTCTTTTTACAAAGAAATTATGGGTACTAGAGAGGTGGCTTTTATCAATAATAAAACATATGATTTGTTAAGTGTTTCTTACGCTGCTTTGGTTGCTTCGGGAACGGCAACTTTAGAAACTGCACTATTTAAAGTACCACAAGTAGTTTGCTATAAAGGTGGTTATATTTCATATCAAATAGCAAAAAGAATTATTACACTTAAATTTATTTCTTTGGTAAATTTAATTTTGGATAAAGAGGCTGTAAAAGAATTAATTCAAGATGATTTTAACAAACAGAACTTAAAAGCAGCATTGCTAAATATTCTTGACGACGCTTATCGAGAAAAAATGTTTCTAAATTATTTTGATTTAGAAAAGCAATTAGGAGGAAAAGGTGCTTCAAAAAATGTAGCATCTCAAATTGTGGCGACTTTAAAATCGAATATTTAAATTAAAGAACTTCCTTTTTTAATTTTTTTTAATAATTTCACGTTGCTATAAAAAAAATTTTTAAATATTTTCTTTATCTTTTTTAGCATCGTTATTGTTATAAGCTAGTATTTATTATATCACTTTAATTTTTTAGTTTTTAGATTTTTTTTTCTTAGCATATATTTAAGTATACTGATAATCAGAATATTATTGTATATTTAAAATTATTACGAACTAAAAAAAACAATGAATTATGAAAAAATTGCTATTATTTGCAATGGTGTTTACTATTGCGTTAACTACTTATTCTCAAAAGAAAAAGAATGGTACTGTGTATTCTGACCATCCCTCAATTACTATTGCAGAAGAAATGCAACAAGCTTTTATTGTTGGAGATGTTGAAAAACTTGCTACTTATTTAGCAGATGATTTTAAAAAATGGAATGGGAATAGTACAAATAAAGATGCCAAAGGAATTCCCAAAGAACAATTTTTAAAAAATTCGAAATGGTGGAGCAAAAATGTTTCTTACTCTAGTATTGAAAGACAGGACGGAGCTTATCCAGATGCCATTCAATATAAAGGTGATGATGGTTTATGGGTGCAAACTTGGGATATATTAAAAGGTGTGCACGCAGAAACGGGCTCAAAAATAAATATGCCGATACACCGTCTTTTTCAATTTGACGATGACAATAAAATAAAAACAATTATTGGTTATTACAATGAGACTGTATTTGACAATGTTGGTAAAAGTTATGACGAAAGAACAAATGGTGTTATCTACGACAATCATAAATATATAAATGCTGTTAAAATGGTTTTTGCTGCTTTTGAAAATAATGATGTAGAAAAAGGATTTAGCTTTTATGACGATGAGGCTAAGTTTAGAGATGCCTCTATGGGAGTTAATGATAAATCGGCGACTTTAGAAGAGGCGAAAGAAGATCATGCCAATTTTTTAAAGCTGTACACTATTGATGCTATTGATATGAGTGGCTATCCTGATTATTTGGAGTATGAAAGAGGTAACAATGGTGTTGTGCAATCTTGGTGGACAGTTCGTTTAACTAGAAAGTCGGATAATAAAAAAATGGTGATACCTACATTTTATACACATACGTTTAATGATGAAGGTAAAATTTCTTTTGGTACTTCAATTATCAATGAGAAATTATTTGATGAGTAGTAAAAACAGCAAGTCTTTAATAAGCGATATCGATTATTAAAGGATAAAACGCACTAATTAAAGCTGAACAATAATCTCATTGTTCAGCTTTTTTAATGCCCTAATTTTTTTTAATATGAATACTTTAGGATGCTTCTATTTCAGAAAACGATATCTATAAAAACCTTTTTTTAGGCTGAAAGGAAATTATAATTTATTTTTAGTAACTTTCCAAAGCTATGAAAAGGTTGTTTAAATATGTGCCTTTACACTTTTTGGTGTTTTTAATTTTAGGAATCGGAATTCAATTTTACACTCAAATTTGGACGTTCGGCTTTCTAAAACTATTCCTGCTTATCTCACTTTTAATCGTTTCCTTAATTCCTTTTCACAACAAAAAAGGAATCGCGCTTATTGCCGTAATTTTATTTTTTTTAATTGGTGTTTCTGCGGTCTATGTTCAAGATGCCAGAAATTTTAAAAACCATTACAATCGCTTCTACAAAAAAGAGGCAAAAGTAGTTTTAAAAATTAGTAAGATTTTAAAGCCAGGTTTTTACCAAGATAAATATGTTGCAGAGGTTGTGCAAGTGCATACAGCTAAAACGAGAGGAACCGTTTTATTAAATATTCAAAAAGACAGTCTACAAAAACCACTTAAAATAGACGACCAAATTTTAGTACATACTGATTTTAAGCAAATACCACCGCCTTTAAACCCCAACCAATTTAATTATAAATTTTACTTAGCAAAACAAGGAATCCATCACCAGTTATTTATAAATAGCATACAGTTTTTGCAACTTTCGAAGGCTTCGAATTCCTTGGTGGGTATCTCAGAAAAATTTAGAAGTAAGATTCAAAAATCCTTAGAAACGTATAATTTTAAAAAGGATGAATTTGCAGTAATAAGCGCACTTTTACTGGGGCAAAGACAAGGGGTTTCTAAAGAACTATTAACGGATTATGCGGGTGCAGGCGCAATTCATATTTTGGCAGTTTCTGGTTTGCATGTTGGTATTATTTTATTAATTCTATCCTTTCTGTTCAGATCCCTTGAGCAGTTTAAATACGGCAGTTATATAAAAGCGTTTTGTATTGTTTTGTGCTTGTGGATGTTTGCCTTTATTGCAGGCCTCTCAGCTTCGGTAGTAAGAGCAGTAACTATGTTTACTTTTTTGGCAGTCGGACAATCTTTACAGCGAAAAAAAGTGGTAGAGTTTTCTCTAATTTCTTCCATGTTATTCTTGTTAATTGTAAAACCAATGTTTCTGTTTGACGTTGGTTTTCAATTAAGTTATTTGGCTGTTTTTGGTATTATTTGGGTGCAGCCAAAATTAGTAGCCGTTTACAAACCAAAATTTCTATTAGATAAAAAAATATGGCAATTAATTACGGTTTCTATTGCAGCACAAGTTGGTGTTTTACCTTTAAGTATTTATTATTTTCAGCAATTTCCAGGGTTATTTGTGCTGTCTAATTTAATTATTATTCCGTTTTTAGGTGCTATTTTAATTGGTGGAATTGGAGTAATATTTCTGGCGTTGTTAAATATTTTACCATCCTTTTTGGGCCTTATATATGGCGCTGTAATTTCTTTAATGAATGAATTTGTGAGCTGGATAGCTGCACAAGAACAGTTTTTGTTTCAAGAGATTTCTATTTCTTTTTTAATGATGCTAAGTTGTTATTTTTTTATTTTCTTCGGAATTCTATTCTTAATAAAGAGAAGTCCAAAGAGATGTATGTCTTTTTTAGCAACTGTTTTACTAGTTCAAAGTGTTTATTTATTTGGAGAGCACATAGCGAACAAGAAAGAAGTTTTTATAGTGTTTCATAAAAGTAGAATCTCTGTAATTGGAAAAAGAAAAGGGGTGCAAATTAAAATTCAAGATAATTTAGACGGGTGGAAGCCAGAAGAAAGCAATGCTATAAAATCGTATGTAGTAGCTGAATATATAACAGAGGTTGAAAAAGTAAATTTTAAAAATTATATCCGCTTTAAAGAACAAGATATTTTAATAGTGGACAGTTTGGGAGTCTATCAAGTAAGTATGTTAGAGAAGCCAATTGTAGTTTTGCAGTATTCACCCAAAATAAATTTAGAAAGGTTGATTCAGGTTTTAAAACCAAGCTTTATTATTGCAGACGGTTCTAATTATAAAAGTTATGCAAACACTTGGGAAAAAATAGCAGCAAAAAATCAGATACCATTTTATGACACCCGCAAGAAAGGAGCGTTTGTATTCGAGGACTGAAAAGAGTTTAAATCGATTTTTTAAGAATAGAGTTTGCAACTGCTAACCATTTTTCACTACCACCTCGCACATAGCCTGTTTTACCTAGATTGTTTAAATTTATTTTTCCGTCTGACAATTTTTCCGGATTTACAAAAAGTACTGTTGGATACCCTCTTACGCCAAACATTTGTTGAATGTGATTATTTTGTGCCTTTATTTCATCGGTTTGAGCTGTTCTTCGGGGGTAGTCTAATTCTATTAAAACAACTTTGGTAGCCCATTCTTTAAAATCATTCGTATCAAAGACCTCTTTTTGTAATTTGATACACCAACCGCACCAATCTGATCCTGTAAAAAAGAACATTACTTTTTTATTACCTTTAAGAGCTATTTCTAAAGCCTTATTAACATCCGTGTGCCATGTTGCCTTTTCTTGAGAAAAACTATGAGCTGAAATTAAAAGTGCGCAGACGAATATAAATATTGTTTTTTTCATTTTTTTAAATAGTCTTTAATTTAAGACCTCATTATTTTGTTGAATTTTTTCACTTCAATGTATTCGTGAAAAACATGACGAATTTAAGCAATTCTTTTTATTTTTAAAATGTTTCATTTTGAGACATAAAAAAACCTCACAAATTTTAACTTGTGAGGTTTGATGAAAAATTTGTCTTTAACTGTCTGCTAATTCGAAACCTTCAGCTTCTTCGTTTCTAGTTCCTTTACTATCTTCAGCTCCGTGTGTTAACCTTTTTATAGGTTTTAAAATTGCAATAACTAATATACCAAAAATGCTACATGTAACTGCAATTCCTGTAAACACCTCAAAATCTCCTGCATTTTCAGAAAGTCCTCCAATTAAGCCTGCTAATTTGTTTCCTAATCCAGTAGCTGCAAAATAGGCTCCCATCATAAAAGAAGCATATTTTACGGGTGCTAGTTTAGTTATAAAAGACAATGCTACGGGAGATGCACATAGTTCTCCTATAGTGTGAAATAAATAAGCTAATACCAACCAAATCATTGCTGATTTTTCTGCAACTTCTTCACCATTCATAAGAACTTCAGATGCAGCTTTACTCATAAAGAAAAAACCAAATGCCATAATAATTACACCAATAGCCATCTTAAATATAGATGAAGATTCTTTTCCTTTATTTTTTCGTTTATGCCAAAAAGCACCAACGGCTGTTCCTAATACTATAATAAAAAAGGCATTTATAGACTGAAAAACAGCTGCAGGAATTTCATTTCCAATTAAAGGTAAAGAGAATGGTAACATTCTATCGGTCTTCTGCTCTGTATACAAACTCATTAAACCACCAGCTTGCTCAAATGCACCCCAAAATACAATGATAATCAAGAAAGATAAAAACATTACAAGCATTCTATCTTTTTCAACCTTGTTTAAAGGTTTTTTTAACAACTCTTTATCGGGCGAATCTGCACTTCCAAGGAATTCTCCAACTTTTCCTAAATACTTGATACCATACATGTATACAATTTGCCCTATCGCCATTCCAATACCGGCCAGACCAAATCCATAATGCCAACCATATTTAGCCGCAACAGCGCCAACTATTATAGCGCCTAAAAAGGCACCTAAATTTATTCCGATATAAAAAACATAAAAACCTTTGTCTCTCCTATCATCACCTTGTTTGTATAATCCACCCACCATTGTAGAAATATTTGGTTTTAGAAACCCTACACCAGTCACGATAAATAAAAGTCCTGTAAAAAACGCCCATTGCGTATTTACTGCCAAAATACCGTGGCCAATACAAAGCAAAATTCCACCAAACATAACTGCTTTTCTTTGTCCTATATATTTATCCGCAATCCAACCTCCTGGAATAGATGTTAAATATACGAACATCGTATAGGTTCCATAAAAAGAAAGTGTTTCTCCATTAGACCATCCAAAACCAGATTGTGGGTCTCCTAAAATTACTGGTGCAGCAAGGTATAATGTTAAAATTGCACGCATACCATAGTAAGAAAATCGTTCCCACATTTCTACGAAAAACAGCACATACAATCCTACTGGATGTCCCATTAATTCTTTTTCATGTGGCTGTTTAGCTAAATCGTTCATAATTATCTTTTAGTTTTTAGTTGAATTATTAATTAAATGCGTCTCTACAAAATTTGTCATTTTGGTGTATAAATTTAGACGCGTATTTTTTCCTTTGTAAATTCCGTGTGTTCTATCTGGTACAATAAACATATCAAACTGTTTATTGGCCTCAATTAGCGCGTTTATCATTCTGTAGCTATTCTGTACATGTACATTATCATCTCCCGTTCCGTGCACTAATAAATAATTCCCTTTTAATTTCTCTGCATAATTTACAGGAGAATTGTCATCATAACCTTCGGGGTTTTCTTGCGGAGTTCTTAAAAAACGTTCTGTATAGACCGTATCGTAAAAACGCCAAGAAGTTACGGGTGCCACGGCAATTGCGGTGGTAAAGATATCGCTTCCTTTTAAAAGTGAATTTGTACTCATATGTCCGCCAAAAGACCAACCCCAAATACCGATATTTTTTTCATCTATATAAGAGCGCTCTGCTAATTTTTTTGCAGCAGCTATTTGATCTTCCGTTTCATGTTTTACGAGGTTTAGATAGGTTACTTTTTTGAAGTCGTTTCCTTTAAAACCAGTTCCTCGTCCGTCTACACAAACTACAATCATACCTTTTTGTGCCAACATATTGTGCCAGTAATCATTGCTAGCATTCCATTTATTTGCAACTTGCTGAGATCCTGGGCCAGAATATTGAAATAGTAATACGGGGTATTTTTTAGTGGCATCAAAATTTGTAGGTTTTAACATCCACATATTTAATTCGTTGCCATTAATAGCGATGGTAGAGAATTCTTTTTTGCTCATTCTATATTTAGAAATCCCTTCTTTTAAAGCTGCATTGTCTTTTATAACTTTCAGCATCTTACCTTCCGCAGTGTATAAGGAATAAATTGGAGGAACCTCTGAAGTAGAAAAGGTATTGATAAAGTAATGTAGGTTCCTGCTAAAAGAAGCGGTACTTGTTCCTTTAGCGTTGCTTAATAATTTTTTATTATTGCCATCTATACCTATAGAATAGACACCTCTGTTTATAGAACCATTTTCTACGGATTGATAATAAATAGTTTTCTTATCGGTATTGTATCCATAATAATTGGTTACTTCCCAATTTCCTTTAGTGATTTGATTGATTAACTTTCCTGAGAAATCATAGTGATACATATGATTGAAGCCAGCTGTTTCACTTGACCAGATAAAACTATTATCAGCTAAGAAAGTAAGATTATCTGTAATATCGATATAGGCTTTGTCTGTTTCATTCAGTAAAACGGTTGCATTATTCTCAAAAGCATTTACTTTATGAAGCTTTAGGTTATTTTGGTGCCGATTCAGAGTAGTGGCTACTAAAATATTTGCATCATGAGACCATTTAATTCGAGGAATGTATTCATACGCCCCTAAATTGATATTTTTGGTTTCTTGAGAAGAAAGTACATACATGTGTAAGGTTACCACTGCATTTTTTTCTCCTGCTTTGGGATATTTAAAAACTTGTTGCTTTGGGTAATTACCATTTCCAACGAGATCCATAGAAAAAGTAGGAACTTCGCTTTCATCAAAACGTAAAAAAGCCAAATAATTGCTATTTTCACTCCATTCAAAAGCACTTACAAAACCAAATTCTTCTTCATATACCCAATCTGTAATTCCGTTGATTACTTCGTTAAATTTACCATCTTTGGTCACTTGAGTAACCGCATTTTCATTGCCTAAGTTTAAAATATAAATATTATTATTTTTAGCATAGGCTATCTTTTTACTGTTTGGAGAAAAATGAGGCTCTTGAATACCTTCTCCTATTAAGGTAAGTTTTTTAGAAGCAATGTGGTAGTAATAGAAAGTACCAGTGAAAGACCTCCTGTATATTTTTTTGAAGTTAGTTCCTAAAATTAGCGAAGATTCTGCTTCGTTAAAGGTGTAGGAAGAAAAATTATTTAAGCCTGCTAAATTTTTGCTATCTACAATGGTTTCAACTTTTTCTAAGGTTTTATAACTGTATTTATCTACGGTGGTATTTCCAGAAGCACCACGATTTAATAAAGAATAAAAGTCTCCATTCATTGCATTTAAGGCATTCATTCTTTCCGGAGAAAAAGTGCCATCCCAAATTTTGTTTAATGTAATCTCCTTTAATTCTGAAGTATAATTGGTAACTGTTGTATTTATTTTGCAACTTGTAAATAAAATAATAGTTGCTAAAATGAAGATTCTTTTCATTAATTGCGTCGTTTTTAATAAAGGTTCGTCAAGTTTACGTAAAAATTCGCAAAAAAACATTCAAAAATAAGCGACAATTTAAAAAATTTACAATTTAGGAGCTCTTTTTAAGTTCAAAGGAATGCTTGTAATAAAAAAAGTCTTGATAAATATTCATTTATCAAGACTTTTAGGAATGTAAGCGTACAGCGTTATTTCTTTTTACTTTCTTCATCTCCAATAATTAACGGAGTTTTACCGTCAGTTATTATGGTTTTGGCATTCTCAGATTTTGCCAATTCCTTAAAAGCTTCAATTGCTTTAAGTTTTAAAACTTCTGGAGTTAACCCCTCTGCAATAATTAGCTGTGCATCTCTTTCTCCTTTTGCATTGATAATTTTTCTTTCAGCCTCTAGTGTTTCTTGTTGTAAAACAAACTTCAAACGCATTGCGTCTTGCTCTGCTTGTAGTTTTCTTTCGATAGAACTTGCCAAACCTCTAGGTAGTTGAATTCTTTTCATTAGTACCGCTATTAAATCGATACCATCTGCTTGTTTTTCAAGATTTACTTTCATCTTTGCTAAGATTTCACGCTCAATGTCTGCTCTCATTCCAGAATGCATGTCTTTGGCGAAAAATTTTGCACAAACATCTGAGGCTGCAGATCTAAAAACACTTGTAATTACAGATTCATAACTTTGCCCTAGATTCTCTAAAACCGAAGCTACTTTATTTGCTTCTAGTCTGTATAAAATAGAAATTTCAGAATTTACGCTGAGGCCTTCTTTACTAGGCAAGCTTAGTACTAATTTTATATTACTGGTTTTTGTTGATTCCTTAATAACTCTGCTTATGAAAGGGTTGTATATTACAGTTCCTTGTGTTTTTACTTCTTTAGAAAATTTCCCTAAAGTTTGTTTAATTCCTACTTCTCCTGGCCTTACGACGGCGCAACTAGAACAAATAAGTCCTATAGTAATAATTGCAATGCTTGTATTTCTCATAATTTTTTAGTTTTTAATATGTTTTTTTTACATAATAAATTTACGCTATAAATCCTTTTTTTTGAACAATTAAGAATTAGACTTTTTTATGAATATCATCAATAAATGTTATGATTAATTGTGTATTTGTTAATCTTTGTTA